>Ga0155548_149_pt6 | contig 65807 bp, 50 predicted proteins | sample RifCSPhighO2_12_FD_107205 | JGI IMG/M metagenome (GOLD analysis project Ga0155548, IMG submission 107205) | Sphingopyxis sp. RIFCSPHIGHO2_12_FULL_65_19
GAAGCCGCGCGGAGTCTTGTAGTAGTCGTGATAGTCGACAAGAAACTGCGCCTCGCCGCCCTTCAGTTCATTCATGGGCGGGCCATAACCAGGCATCCCCTTTTCAGCATCCTCCCAGCGTTGACGGCCGAGCTGCTCAAGGGTCGCTGTACGCTGCTCCAGCGTCACGCTGTCGTTGTAGCCCTTCGACATGACGCGGGTCATGTCGTACATCGTGCTGACGGCCACAGCCTTGACCCGCTTGTCGACCGCCACGGCGTTGAGCGCCATCCCGCCCCAGCCGCAGATGCCGAGGATACCGAGCCGCTCGCGGTCTACCGAATCGTGGGTCCCGAGATAGTCGATCGCCGCACTGAAATCCTCGGTGTTGATGTCGGGCGATGCGACATTGCGGGGCGCGCCGCCGCTTTCGCCGGTGTAAGATGGATCGAAGGCCAAAGTGACAAAGCCACGCTCAGCGATTGTCTGGGCATAGAGGCCCGAGGATTGCTCCTTCACCGCGCCGAACGGGCCACCGACAGCGATGGCGGGCAGAAGGCGATCACCTCGGTTCTTAGGCAGATAGAGATCGCCGACGAGGGTGATGCCGTAACGATTGGCGAAGGTGACCTTCTGGTGATCGACCTTGTCGCTCTTGGGGAAAACTTTGTCCCAGGTCTGGGTGAGTTGCACAGGTGCTCCATTGGGTTGGCTCGGTTCAGTTTGCGCCAGCGCTGGCTGGACGATGGCGAAAAGCGCAGAGATCGCCAGCAGGCCGCCTCGCATCAGGTTTCGGCCCGCCAGCACCGGGCCATTGATCTGGGAAAGTTTCATGCGTTTTCTCCGGTTTCAGGAAGCCGCAGTGGCGGCGTTGGGTTGAGCAGCCCGATCGATTGCAGCCTGCGAAGACCGCGCGGCGAGGACCGCGACAAGCGAGGATGACATGAGCAGCGCTGCGCTTGCGAGGAAGGTGGCCTGGTAGCCCCAGGCGTCGAACAACATTCCGCCGAATGCGGCGCCAAGAGTGATCGCCAGTTGGACCACCGCAACCATGAGCCCGCCGCCGGCCTCTGCTTCATCGGGCAACGCTCTGCTCACCCAGGTCCACCATGCGACGGGGGCAGCCGTGCCGACCAGACCCCACATCATAAGCAGGATGGCGACGCCAAGGGTGGAGGCGCCAGCGGCGACAAGCCCGCCGGCGATTGCGGCCATCGCGAGCGGCATCGAAATCAGCAGTCCGTAAAGCGACTGCTTGAGCGCGATCCCGATGGCATAAGTTCCGGCGAGGCCTGCCACACCGAGGCCAAGCAGCATCAGCGACAGGGTGGTCACATCGACCGCGGTGACGGTCTCCAGGAACGGCCGCAGGTAGGTAAAGAGCGCGAACTGGCCCATGAAGAAGAGCGCGACCGCGAGCATGCCGAGCGGCACTTGCGGGCGACGAAGAACTTTGAAAGCCGCAACGCCGCTCGCCCGCTCGCGGCTCGGCATGCTCGGAAGGGTCATGAACTGCCAGGCGAGCGTGACCGCGGCGAGCGGGACGACGCAGAAGAACGCACCGCGCCATCCGATATATTGCCCCAGATAGCTGCCCAGTGGCGCCGCGATCGTCGTGGCAAGCGCATTGCCGCCGTTGAGCAACGCCAGCGCGCGCGGCACGGCATCCTTCGATACCAGCCGCATGACGGTTGCGGTCGACATCGACCAGAACCCGCCAATCACCACGCCGAGCAGCGCCCGGCCCACCATGAAAATCTCATAATTGGGCGCGAACGCGACAATCGCGCCCGAAACGATCATCAAGGCTGTGAGGGCCAACAGAAGAGCGCGTCGATCAAGGCCTCGCGTGGCCGAAGCGACGAAGAGGCTGGTGACCACGGCAAAGATACCTGAAACCGCGATCGCCTGCCCTGCCTGGCCTTCGGTCACCGCCAGGCCGGATGCTATCGGTGTTAGGAGGCTGACCGGCATGAACTCTGACGCGATCAGCGTCGACACGCAGAGGGTCAGCGCGAACACCGCTGTCCAGCCACCAGCTACGGAGGGCTCTATCGCGGGTTCTCGGGCGTGGATCTGGGAGCGGGTCGTTTCCATGCCCCCCATTTAGGCCATCTACATCATGCGGATTACCCGCTATGATCGGCATGCGGCTGTGAGCAGGATTCAACAATGCAACGCGAAACCATGTCCGATCTTGTGGCCTTTCTGGCCGTGGCGCGCGAGCGAAGCTTCACGCGTGCGGCCGCCAAGCTAGGTGTCTCACCGTCTGCCCTCAGCCATACGATCCGCAAGCTGGAAGAGCGGCTCGGCGTGCGCCTGCTCACGCGGACCAGCCGAAGCGTCTCGACCACAGAGCCGGGCGAGCGGCTGCTGGAACGCGTCGGTCCCCGCTTCGACGAAGTCGCCGACGAGCTCGCAGCGCTGACCGAGCTCCGCGACAAACCAGCAGGGACATTGCGCATCACGACCGGTGACCAGCCAGCCGAGAGCATCCTGTTGCCCGCCCTAGTGAAGTTGCTGCCACTCTATCCGGACCTCATAGTCGATTTGACGGTCGATAATGGTTTTGTGGACATCGTTGCCGATCGCTTCGACGCCGGCGTTCGGCTCGGTGAAACGCTCGCCCAGGACATGGTCGCGGTACGCATCGGTCCCGACATGCAAATGGCGATCGCCGGATCACCGGGATATTTGGCGACCCATGGATTGCCGCAAACGCCCGACGACCTTGCCAACCACAACTGCATCAATCTCCGGCACCAGGCCAAAGGGGGGATTTCGGTCTGGGATTTGGAGAAAGAGGGTCGCGCCGTGAACGTGCGCGTCGAGGGGCAGCTGGTCGTGAACGACATCGCCATCGTCCGCCAGGCTGCGGTCGATGGTCTCGGCTTATGCTACCTGCCTCGCGACTACGTGCAGACTCACTTAGACGCCGGCGAGCTTGCGCCCGTGTTAGAAGATTGGTGCCCACCGTTCCCCGGCTATCATCTCTACTATCCGAGCCGCCGCCAGCAATCGCCTGCCTTGGCGGCGTTCGTGGCCGCCGTTCGATATCGAAGCTGAGGCAAATTCAGGTCTCATCAGCGAATTGTAGCGCATCATTTTTTCAAGCTTCGACCGACGGCCGAATTCTCGACAGTTTTGGCCGTTAGGAGACATTCCGCTTTGCGGCGCGGACCGGGCTGTTCCGGACATTCCGACTTTCAAATCGCCGCTGCTTGTCAATCGCTACGCCCGCGATTACACGCTTACCGGTGCCGAACTCGCTCGCTCTTGCAATGGACCGCCTGATTGCCACGCTCTGCGTTGCGCTTATGCTGTTCTATGCGGCGACCGTTCCGGCCAAAGCGGCCAATCAAATCCAGCACGCGCCGGGACTGATGCTCGCGCACGATCATGATGCCCCGGCCAGTTTCTCGGTCGATACCGTCCACGATTACCAGGACGCGCATGCCGAGCATCATGAAGACACCTCAGATAGCGAGGACGAGCCCGGCGATCGCGCCGGCGGCGGTCATCATCACCATGGCGACAGCGGCCCTAATCTGCTCGTCCCCGAAGCCGCCGCAGGCCAGGCCACGATTTCGCCCGCCAGCCTTCACCAGGTCTTTCGAGAACGACATATCGTCGGGCTGCGATTGCCCGGACCCGAGCGGCCACCCAGAAGCACCTCGCTGAACGCCTAGACGCCGCGTCACCTGAGTGGCGCGGGGATGTTCCCACGCCTTTCAGCGAGGCCGCTATCTCATGTTTTCCTTTCCTCGTGCGCGCTCCGGCGCGCTTGCCGCGCGTAGAGCCATGCTCTGCGGGGCGGTCCTGCTCGTTTTCACAGCGCAGTCCGCATCGGCGCAAACTCTAGGCCTCGACGAAGCGCTTTCGCGGGTCGCGACGAGCGATCCCGCTATCGCTGCCAATGCCGCGCGCCTCGAAGCCGCCGACGCCGCGATATTGCAGGCCGATATCCGTCCGCGCGATGTGGTCGGGGTCGACTTCGAGGATTTCGCCGGGACCGGACCCTATTCGCCGCTGAACCGGTCGCAGGCGACCGGCTGGTATGAGCGGACGTGGGAACGCGGCGGCAAGCGCGAGGCGCGCATTGGCGCGGCGCGGGCCGACATTGCCATCGTCGGGGCGCAAAACCGCGTCCGCCTGCTCGATCGCCTGGCGCGCGTGCAGGCGGCATGGGTCGAGTCGCTGGCCGCCGAAGCCGCGATCCCCGTCGCCGAAGCGCGGCTTGCCGATCTCCAGCGTGTCGAGCTCGATGTGGTGAAGCGCGTCACCGGCGCGCTCGATCCCTGGTTCGCGGCCGAGCGCGCGCGGACCAATGTCGCGCAGGCTGAAATCGCACTTGAGCAGGCGCGCGAAAGTGCACGGAACGCGCGCAATAATCTCGCGGCATGGTGGGGTGGAAGCGGCGACTTCAAGCTCGACCCCGCCATTTTCGAGACGCTCGATCTCGCCGTGCCGCCCAAGGAAAATTCGGCCGACGTCGCGATCCTCGCGGCCGAACTCGCGGCCGCCGACGCCAAGGTGAGGCTCGCCGAGACCGGCAATGTCGCCGATCCGAGCGGGCGGGTCGGCCTTCGCCACTTCGGCGAAGGCAATGACCTCGCCATCATGGTCGGGGGCTCGATCCCGCTCGGCACCAAAAATGCCAATCGCGGCAATGTGACGCGGGCGCAGGCCGAGAAGCGCGCCATCGAAGCCGATGTCGCAGTGACGCGGGTCGAGATCGAGCGCGAGATCGGCAAGATTGTCGCGGATCGGCAGCTCATTGCGTCCGAGGTCAAGCGCATCGATGCCGAAGTGCTGCCCAGCGCGACGCGCGCGGTGCGGCTGATTCGCGACGGGCTGGCGCGCGGCGGCACGGCTTTCACCTTCCTCGAATTTTCGCAAGCGCAGGCCGCGGTGTCCGACGCGCGAGCACGGCGGATCGAGCTGCTGCGCCGCTTTCACCTTCTGGGCGTTCGGCTCGACCGTTTGACCGGCCGCCACACACCCCTGCTTGCCAACATGGAGACGACACGATGACCAAATATCTGCTCGGGGCGGCGTCGGTCATCACCCTCGCTTTGCTCACTGGTTGCGGCGACAGCGGCACGGAGAACAAGGAAACCATAGCGGCGAAGGCCGGCGAATATGAGCGCGGCCCGCACCGCGGCCGGATGCTGCGCGACGGCGATTTTGCGCTCGAGATCACCATCTTCGAAGATGGCGTCGATCCCGAGTTTCGCGTTTACGCTTATCGGAACGACAAGCCGGTCAAACCCTCGGACGTCAAGCTGACGATCGAGCTCGGCCGCCTCGGCGGCAAGGTCGATCGCTTCAGCTTTGCGCCGCAGGAGGATTTCCTGCGCGGCAGCGGGGTGGTCACCGAACCACACAGCTTCGACGTTCGCGTCGCCGCGTCGACAAGTGGCCGCAGTCACAAATGGGCCTATCAGTCCTATGAAGGCCGCACGGTGATCGCCCCCGAAGCCGCCAAGGCTGGCGGGGTCAAGGTTGAGGCCGCAGGACCGGCAACAGTCAGCGACCTCATCGACATGGGCGGCCGGATCGAGATTACCCCTGAGGGCAAGGCCGATGTCCGCGCGCGGCTGCCGGGCCTGATCGTATCGCTGAACGGCAAACTCGGTCAGCAGGTCCGCCGCGGCCAGGTGCTGGCCCGGGTGGAATCGAGCCATTCGCTCCAGATTTATACGGTGCCAGCCCCGATCAGCGGCACGATTGTCGAGAAAAATGTCAATGTCGGCGACACAACCGGCGACCGTGCGCTGTTCGTGATTGCCGATCCGACCAAACTCCACGCCGAATTCTTCGTTTATCCGCGCGATGCCGAGCGGGTGCGGGTCGGGCAGCCGGTGAGCCTCAAAAGCCTGTCGGGCGAAGCGCGCTTCCAGGCCGAGGTCGAGGCAGTGCTGCCGACCGCCGATGTCGCAAGCCAGACCATGCTCGCGCACGTCCACCTCCCACCGGTCGCGTCGCGCGAGTTCCGGCCCGGCATAGGCGTGGAAGGCAGCTTTGCCGTGTCGCAAGCAAATGTCCCGCTCGCGGTGCGGACCAAGGCGATCCAGCGCTTCCGCGACTTCGAGGTCGTCTTCGCCAAGGTCGGCACCACCTATGAGGTGCGGATGCTCGAAATCGGTCGCCGCACTCCCGAGTGGGCCGAAGTGCTCGGCGGACTCGCGCCCGGCGAAGTCTATGTTGTGGACGGCGCCTTCCTGATCCGCGCGGACATCGAGAAGTCGGGGGCCAGCCATGACCATTGATTCAGCCTCACCGGGTAAACTCCCTTTGCTCGAACGACTGATCGCGGCCGCTATCCGCTTTCGCTGGTCGGTCCTCGCAATTGTCGCTTTGCTCTGCGCAATCGGCGTCTGGAGCTTTCAGCGCCTCCCGATCGATGCCACCCCCGACATCACCAACGTCCAGGTGCAGATCAATAGCGAGGCGGCGGGCTTTTCGCCGCTCGAAGCCGAGCAGCGCGTCACCTTCCCCGTCGAGACGGCAATCGCCGGCCTGCCGGGGCTGCAATATACCCGCTCGGTATCGCGCTACGGTCTCTCTCAGGTCACTGCGGTGTTTGAGGATGGCACGAGCATCTATTTCGCTCGCCAGCTCATCAACGAACGGCTGCAATCGGCACGCGAACAACTCCCGCCCGGTGTCACCCCCGAAATGGGGCCGATCGCGACCGGCCTCGGCGAGATCTTCATGTATACGCTGGAGGCCGAACCGGGCGCCAAGAAGCCCGACGGCAGTGCTTATACCCCCGAGGATTTGCGCACCTTGCAGGATTGGGTGATCCGGCCGCAGCTGCGGAGCACGCCGGGAGTGACCGAGGTCAACAGCATTGGCGGCTATGAGCGCCAATATCATGTGACCCCGATCCCGGCGCGGCTCTCGGCCTATGGGCTGACGCTCGGCGACGTCGTGCAGGCGCTCGAACGCAACAACGACAATCGCGGTGCGGGCTATGTCGAACGCTATGGCGAGCAATATCTCGTGCGCACGCCGGGACAGGCCGCTGGCATAAACGAACTCGGGATGATCATCGTCAGCAACCGGGGCGGCGTGCCGATCCGCGTTGCCGACGTCGCCGACATCGGCATGGGCGAGGAGCTGCGCACCGGCGCCGCGACCGAAAATGGCAAGGAGGTTGTGCTCGGCACGGTGTTCATGCTCGCGGGCGAGAACAGCCGCATCGTTGCCCGCGCCGCCGCCGAGCGGCTCGAAGAGGCGGCGAAGGCGTTGCCCGCCGGGGTCAAGGCAACTCCCATCTATGACCGCACCGATCTTGTCGAACGCGCGATCTGGACCGTCGAGAAGAATCTGATCGAAGGCGCGCTCCTCGTCATCGTCGTGCTGTTCCTGCTGCTCGGCAACGTCCGCGCCGCACTGATCACGGCGGCGGTCATCCCGATCACCATGCTGATGACGATCACCGGCATGGTGCGCGGCGGGGTGTCGGGCAATTTGATGAGTCTCGGCGCGCTCGACTTCGGGCTGATCGTCGATGGCGCGGTCATCATTGTCGAAAACTGCCTCCGCCGCTTCGGCGAGGCACAGCACCGCCTCGGCCGCCTGCTCGACCGCGACGAGCGTTTCCAGCTCGCAGCAACGGCAACGTCTGAGGTGATCCGGCCATCGCTGTTCGGGATGCTGATCATCGCGCTCGTCTATGTGCCGATCTTCGCGCTCACCGGGGTCGAGGGCAAGATGTTCCACCCGATGGCGATCACCGTCGTGATGGCGCTGACCGCGGCACTGATCCTGTCGCTGACCTTTGTGCCAGCAGCCGTCGCGCTGTTCGTCACCGGCAAGGTCGAGGAGAAGGAAAGCCGGTTGATGGGTTGGGCGCGGCGCCTCTATGCCCCCGCGCTCGACAAGGCGATGCGGCTGCGCACCGCTTTCGTTGCCGGCGCGGTTGCGCTTGTCGTGATTTCGGGGTTCGCTGCAAGCCGGATGGGCTCGGAATTCATTCCGAACCTCGACGAGGGCGATATCGCGCTCCACGCGCTCCGCATTCCCGGCACCAGCCTCAGTCAGGCCGTTGCGATGCAGGCCACGCTCGAAGCGCGGATCAAACAATTTCCCGAGGTTGACCGGGTGGTGGCGAAGATCGGCACGGCGGAAGTCGCGACCGACCCAATGCCACCGTCGGTCGCCGACACCTTCATCATCATGAAGGATCGCGCCGACTGGCCTGATCCCCGAAAACCCAAGGCACAGCTGGTCCGCGAAATGCAGGCCGCCGTGGAGCAAATCCCGGGCAACAATTACGAGTTCACGCAGCCGATCCAGATGCGCTTCAACGAACTCTTGTCCGGGGTGCGCGCCGACGTCGCGGTTAAAGTCTTCGGCGACGATCTCGATACTTTGCTCGAAGTGGGCGAACAGATCGAGGGCATCGCCGCCGGAGTTGCAGGCGCGCAGGATGTCGGCCTCGAACAGGTGACCGGCCTGCCGACATTGCAAATCACCCCCGACCGGAACGCGCTTGCTCGCTTTTGTCTCAACGTCGGCGATATTCAGGACGTCGTGGCGGTGTCGATCGGCGGGGTTCAGGCGGGGCAGATTTTTGAAGGCGATCGGCGTTTCCCGATCATCGTCCGCCTGCCCGAGACTGTTCGCGAGCGGGTTGACGAGATCGGCAGGTTACGCATCCCGCTTCCCGCCATCGGACCGTCGGCCGATGTGACGATGGGTGCGGCGCCCGACGCGGGGCTGCGCGGTTTCGTGCCGCTCGCCGATGTCGCAAAGGTCGAGGTTGTGATCGGCCCCAACCAGATCAGCCGCGAGGACGGCAAGCGCCGCGTCGTGGTGACTGCGAACGTGCGCGGCCGCGATCTCGGCTCCTTCATCGAGGAGCTTCAAGCCAAGGTCGATGCCGAGGTCGAGGTGCCGCCCGGATATTGGGTCGCTTATGGCGGCACGTTCGAGCAGCTGATCTCGGCGGCAAAGCGCCTGCAAATCGTCGTGCCCGCCGCGCTGCTGATGATCTTCGCCCTGCTCTATGCGCTCTTCCGCTCGACCAAGGATGCGGCGATCGTTTTCTCGGGGGTGCCGCTCGCGCTCACCGGGGGCGTCGCCGCGCTGCTCATCCGGGACATGCCGCTGTCGATCTCGGCCGGGGTGGGCTTCGTCGCCCTGTCCGGGGTGGCGGTGCTCAACGGCGTCGTCATGCTGAGTTTCATCCGCCAGCTTCGCGAAAGCGGCAGTGGGCTGGAGGAGGCGATCCGCGAGGGCGCACTGACGCGCCTGCGTCCGGTGCTGATGACCGCGCTGGTCGCGAGCCTCGGCTTCGTGCCGATGGCCTTCAATGTCGGCGCGGGTGCCGAGGTTCAGCGACCGCTCGCTACAGTGGTGATCGGCGGCATCGTCTCCTCGACGATTCTGACCTTGCTCATCCTGCCCGCGCTCTACCGCATGGTCCACGGACGCGGGGCAAACGACCAGACAACCGAGCCCCCAGCGGCCCGGCCTTTACCGGCCTGACCGCTCGCCCCGCGCATCATTGCGGTGCGCGGGGCACCCATAACCAAGGAGAATATCCGCATGTTCATTCGAACGACCGCACCGCCGGGAACCAATATTCAGAGGCTCCTACTTGCGCTCAGCCTGATCCTTCTCACCCTCGCCGCAGGCGCCGAAGCGTTGGCGCATAACGTCGCCGAGGGCGACAAAGGCTATATCCAGGAAAGCAGCGGCGTCCTGTTCTGGCCCTTCGTCTATCTCGGCGCCAAGCATATGGTCACCGGCTACGACCATCTGCTGTTCCTGTTCGGTGTCATCTTCTTCCTCTACCGGATGAAGGACATCGGTCTTTATGTAACGCTGTTCGCGATCGGCCATTCGACAACGATGCTGTTCGGCGTGCTCACCGGGATCAGCGCCAACGCCTATATCATCGACGCGATAATCGGCCTGTCGGTCGTCTATAAGGCGCTCGATAATCTCGGCGCGTTCCAGAGATGGTTCGGTTTTCAGCCGAATACCAAGGCGGCGACATTGGTCTTCGGTTTCTTTCACGGCTTTGGCCTCGCGACCAAGATCATCGAGTTCGAGATTGCGCAGGACGGCCTGATCGCAAACCTGCTCGCCTTCAACATCGGGGTCGAGATCGGGCAGTTGCTCGCGCTTGGCGCGATCCTCATCTTCATGGGCTTCTGGCGCCGGACGCCGAGTTTCATCCGCCACGCCTTCGCCGTCAATGTGCTGCTGATGACCGCAGGCTTCGTCCTCGTCGGCTACCAGCTTGCCGGCTACGCCATCAGCTAATCCAAAGGAAATCCATTATGTTCAACAGCCAGAAACCCCAAATCGAAGACTTGCCAACCAGCCGTCAACTATTGCGCGCGACCGCAATTGCAATCGTCGCAGCAGGCGCGATCCTCGTCGCGGTCGTGCTCCCCAGCGAATATGCGGTCGATCCGACGGGCGTCGGCCGCCAGCTTGGCCTTACCCAGATGGGCGAGATCAAGGCCCAGCTTGCCGAGGAAGCCGCAGCCGATGCCGCTGCCGGCGCCGCGCCCGCTGCCCCGGTTTCACAGACAGCACCCGCAGAGGTTGCGGCGGTGGGCGCAGCGGCCGCTACCCGCTCGGACACGATGAAACTGACCCTTGCGCCGGGCCAGGGCGCCGAGATCAAGGCGACGATGGCCAAAGGCGCACGCGTGAACTTCAACTGGTCGGTCGAAGGCGGCCAGGTCAATTTCGACACCCACGCCGATGCGCCCGGCATCGCATATCACGGCTATGGCAAGGGCACGGATACCGCCGGTGAGTCCGGCGAACTTGTTGCTGCCTTCGACGGCAAACACGGCTGGTTCTGGCGCAACCGATCGGACGGGCCGGTGACGATTACGCTGCGCACCGACGGCGCCTATAGCGACCTGCGCCGCGTCGTCTGACGAGGGGGCGACCTGACCTCCAGCCGGCAGCATCCGGCCGGAGGCAATTGCCGGGAATTTGATCATGCTCGACGTGCTTGCCAACCGCACCTACCGCCACCTCTTCCTCGCGCAGATCATCGCGCTCGTCGGCACCGGCCTCGCGACCGTGGCGCTGGGGCTGCTCGCGTTCGAGATCGCCGGCGCAAACGCAGGCGCGGTTCTGGGAACGGCAATGGCAATCAAGATGGTCGCCTATATCGGCGTCGCACCGGTCGTCGGCGCCTATGCTAACCGTCTGCCGCGCAAGGCCTTTCTCGTCGCAATGGACGTCGTGCGCGGTCTCGTCGCGCTCACCCTGCCCTTCGTCGATCAGGTCTGGCAGATTTACCTGCTGATTTTCATCCTCCAGTCGGCGTCGGCCGGATTCACGCCGACCTTTCAGGCAACGATCCCCGACGTTCTTCCGGATGAAAAGGATTATACCAAGGCACTATCACTGTCACGGCTCGCCTATGACATGGAGAGTCTCGCGAGCCCGGTGCTCGCCGCCGCGCTGCTCGGCATGATGAACTTCCACTGGCTGTTCTCGGGCACCGCGATCGGCTTTGCCTGCTCGGCGCTGCTCGTGCTCTCGGTGACGCTGCCCCGCACCGTCGCGAAGACGCAGCACGGCGGGATTTACGACAAGACGACGCGCGGCACCCGCCAATATCTTAAGACGCCGCGCCTGCGCGGTCTGCTAGCCGTGACACTCGCCGCCGCCGCGGCGAGCGCGATGGTCATCGTCAACACGCCGGTGCTCGTGCGCGGCGTGCTCGGCCTCGGGCAAAGCGAGGTTGCGATCACGCTCGCGGCCTTCGGCGGCGGCTCGATGATCGCGGCGCTGCTTCTCCCCCGTCTCCTCGACCGTTTCGCCGACCGCAGCATCATGATCGCGGCGGCCGCCTTCATGACCGCCATCCTTGCCCTGCTCACGGTGGCTTGGGCCGTCACCGACCCGTCGCATCACTGGCCGATCATCCTGATAGGATGGTTCGCGCTCGGCCTCAGCTATGCGGCAAGCATCACGCCGGGGGGCCGACTGCTGCGCCGATCTTCCGGCGCCGAGGATCGCCCTGCCTTGTTCGCCGCGCAATTTGCGCTCAGCCATGTGTGCTGGCTTGTCGCCTACCCGCTTGCAGGGCAGGTCGGCGCCCGCGCCGGCATGGACGCTGCACTCGGCGCGAGCGCGGTGCTCGCGCTCGTCGGCACGCTCATCGCAATCCGGATATGGCCGCAAGGCGATCCCGACGTGCTCGCGCACCACCATGACGACCTGCCGCCCGATCACCCGCATCTCGTCGAAGGCCATGCCCAGGGCGAAGCAAAGCACGCCTATGTCATCGACGAACTGCACCCGGAGTGGCCGGGGAGATAGAGGCGCCCGCTGGTTGGCCGGCGGCCATCGCGTTCAACGAACGGGCGGGCACATCCTCAAAGAGCGAGCAGCCAACCCCCAAGACCACCGCCGATAACGAGCGCCGGCATCACGAGCTTGCCCTTGAGCCTCCACACCAGTGCAAGCGCGACGGCGAACAGGGCCAGCGACAGCCCGAGGCTCGACGCGCGCTCGGCGGTCGACCAGCCGAGCTGGACGAGGGTCGCGGCAATGACACCGACGACCGCGGCCGCGACGCCGGCGAGCAGCCGGTGCAGCGCCGGATTCTCTACAACGGCTTCGAGCCGTTCGAAGAAGATCATCGAAAAGGCGAAAGCGGGAAGGAACATGCCCACCGTAATCGCGATTGCCCCCTCCCAGCCGCCGACGACATAGCCTGCGAAGGTTGCGAAGATGACGAGCGGCGCCGGGAGGACGCCGGCAAGCGCGACGCCATCGAGAAACGAACCATCGGAAAGCCAGCCGCGCCCGACGGTATCAGCGCGGACATAGGGGATCGCGGTATATGCACCGCCAAAGGTCAGGAGTCCGCCCTTGAGCCCGGCGATGAAGAGCGCGAGCGTCGTCGCGGGCACAACCGCGGCGCCGACGACGCCCGGATGAATCGCGTTGGTCGACGGAAGGACGAACGCCAGTACGAACGCTCCTGCCAAGACGGCGACGGCTAGCGCCTTGCGCGCAGCTAGCGAATAGATCAGCCCACCGGCGAGAAGGGGAATCCAGAAAGGCACCCCGATCATCGTCGCGGCAAAGCTTGCGCCCGCCAGCAGCCATAGCAGCCAGTCTTCGAGAATATGGCTGCCGATCCGGTGCACTGCGCGCAGGATGATCGCGAGGACGACGATCTGGATGCCGAAGAAGATGCTCGCGGTTCCGGGCTGGCCGACGATCCAGCTGTCATAGGCCCAGGCGGCGAGCAGCATCAGGAAGAAGCCCGGCAACATGAAGCCAAGTCCGGCAAGTAGTCCGCCAATGCGTCCGCGCGCCACCATCCCGAGATGGACGCAAAGCTCATGCGCTTCCGGCCCTGGCAATATCTGCATGACCGCCAGCAGCCGGTTGAAACGCTCGGAGGAAATCCAGCGCTCCTCGTCGACCAGCGCCTGGCGCACCATCGCGATTTGCGCGACCGGTCCGCCAAAGGCGAGGCAACCGAAGCGCAGGAATTTGAGGAACAGCCGGGTCAGGCTGAGGGAAGGAGGAGAAGGTTCGAGATTCGTCATGCCAAGCGCGCTCCCGCCGCAAATTGCGGCTAAATGGAGCGGAACTTGGGCGACGTTTGCCGCCTGACCGGGCGTCCGCGTTGGCCCGCATGGCCGCTTTATCACGCGAGCCGTCGGAGGGAAGACAGTCTTGCTATCAGGCCGGCAAAGTTCGTGTTGTGGCCGATTTCAGACCGTCCGCTCTTCGGGACAATAGGCAGAAAAGCGGACGTTCCTTTTGCTTTATCGCCGTACAAGCAAATCCGCCAACGTCTTGGCAATCGGCAACGGATCGTGCAACGTATTGAGCACTCCGAGCTCCCACACATATCGGATGACGGATGTACCGCTCGAGCGCTTCAGCCGCAGGCGTTAGGGGCGGCCATATAAGTCACGTGATCTGCTGAACAACAGAGCCGCGGCGATTGCCGCCGAGCCGACACCGGGCTTCTTCGAACATGCGGAGCCCGGAAAAGAGTCCTTATGCGCCTTCCCTGGAGATGAATGCGCCGGTTCCGCTATGAGCATGAGACCGTCTTGGCGAGGGCGCTCTTTATCTGTCATGCTACCTCCTTCTCGTGCTGGCAGGGCAACGCTATGTGCGCCAAAGGCTCTATCCGCCTGCCTCGCGACCATATTTGCGCGACGGCCTTGCTGTCAGTCTCAAGTAACGCGATGTCCTCGAGGGGATTTCCATCGATGACCAGAAAGTCAGCGAAGGCTCCCGGCGCAATCTCGCCCAGACTGCCGGCCATGTTCAGCAGTGCGGCGTTGACTGATGTTGCCGATTGCAATGTTTCGAAAGGCGTCTCAACCGCGCTACGGAGACGAAACTCTTCGCGCTGGAGGCGATGATGCGGCCCAAGAAGATCGGTGCCAAAACCGAGCGCTACGCCTTCCGCCCGGCAGATGCGAATAGCCTCAAGTCCCTGTTCGCGGACTTCCGCAAGCTTCTCCAGCGTATGCGTCGGAGCGCCGGTTTCCCGGCCAAAGCGATGAAGCGCATCGTAGGTGGCCAGCGTCGGAACGACGAAAGCTCCGGCCGCGGCCACTAACCCAGCCGCCGCCACGTCGATCAAATTGCCATGCTCGATCGACCGGACGCCGAGCCGGATTGCTCGGGTGATACTGTCGGCAGTGTAAGCATGGGCAGCGACGTAGCGCCCGCGGCGCGACGCTTCGTCGACGACCGCCGCGATCTCGTCGTCGGAGAATTGCTGATAGTCGATCGGATCGCTCGGCGTCGAAATCCCGCCCGACAGGAACAGTTTCAGATGATGTGCACCTTGGCGCAAGGCCTCGCGCGCCGCCTTGCGCAGCGCATCGGCGCCATCGACGAGATCTGCAAGCGCCCCGCGCGGGGTGCAGCCGCAAAGTTCGGCTTGTTCATGAGGCACTCGCGCGTCGCCATGCCCGCCGGTCTGGCTAAACGCACGACCACAAAAGAAGAGGCGCGGTGACGCGAACAGCCCCTGCTCGGCGGCGAGCCAGGTCCCATGATCGCCTCCCCCGACGTCACGGACCGAAGTAAAGCCTCGCCGCAAGGCAGCTTCGAGGATGAGCCGCGCCCGCTGCGCTTCGTAGGTCTTCGGGTAGGTCTCGCATTTCGCGGTGTCGGTCTCGGTCGCGAAGGCATGGAAATGCGCGTCGATTAGCCCCGGTAGCAGCGACATGCCCCCAAGATCGACCTCGCGGAAATCGAGAGCGTCCGGCCTGCGGGCCGAGACGCTCTCGATCCTGTCCCCCCGAACCACCACAAATGAGGGTTCGGAAAGAAAGGGCGAATGTCCGTCGAAAATCCGGGCATTGGAAAACAGGATGGGCCCTGCATCGATAGGCATGACGATGACTTCGGCTTCGCGTTACGTGCTGTGGCCATAGTCGCGCGCCGCCTGGTCGGGCGTTACGAAGCCGTCGCGCAGGTCGGCTTCGATCGCTTCGCGCGCGCGCAGCTTCGGGTCGCCCCAGCCGCCGCCGGTCGCGGTCACCATGCGCACTACGTCGCCCTTCGCCAAGGGAACGCGCGCCGGCTTGCCGAGCCGCTCGGGCGGGTCCGACCGCTGCCCCTGGCGCAAAATCTCGGCATAGTTGGATGAGCCCTGCTGTCCGCCGGCCGCGCCCCAAGGCGGGAATTTGAAGCGGCCGAAGCTGCCGGTGAAAACCCAACCGTCATTCGGAATCTCATATTCGAGTGCGACGCCCTTGCCGCCGCGGAACCGGCCCGCGCCGCCGTCGTCGTCGTGGAATGCATAGCTCCTAACGTGAACGCCATATTTGGCTTCGGTGACTTCGACCGGAAAGTTATAAGTTTCGCCGTCGGCGACCGAAAATTGGCCGTTGAGGCCGTCGCGATCCTGCATCGCGCCCCAGCCGCCGACGAGCGGCCCGACGAGGATCGTCGGTGCCTTGGTCTTCGGGTGCGGTCCCGAAAAGACGATCGCGCAAACGGACAGGACATGGCCCGCGGTCAGGCGGTCAGGCAGATGTTCGGCGAGCGCCTTCCAGATCAGATCCTGCGCATAGAGCATCGTTTCCCAATAGGTCGATACGGGAGCCGGCCGCTCGGCGGTGAACAAGGTGCGGTCGGGGCAGACCACCTCGATCGCGCGGAAACAGCCGCCGTTCGCAGCGATGCCGGGATTGGTGAGCGCCTTGAAGATCGTGCGGACCGCCGAGACGAGGCCGGTACGCGAATTGTTGATCGGCCCCGCTGTCTGCGGCGCGCTACCGGTGAAATCGACCTTGAACTTGTCTTCAGTGATATCGATCCTCACGCAAACCTTCAGCGGCTGGTCGGTGATCCCGTCATCGTCGATCCAGTCCTCGGCATAGAAGGTTCCTTGCGGCAGTCGCTTCAACTCGGCGGCGATCATCGCCTCGCCGTAATCGAGGAGATCGTCCATCGCCTGGTGCATCGACGCCGCGCCATAGCGATCGAACAGCTCGACGATCCGGACTTCGGCAACCTTGTTCGCCGCCATGCCCGCCCAGAAATCGCCCATCGAATCCTTGGGAAGCCGGATATTGCTCTGGAGGATTTCGAGGATGCCGCCGACCGGCTTGCCGCGCTCCATGATCTTCACAGTCGGGATCTGGAGACCCTCCTGGAAGATTTCGGTCGCGTCGGTCGTGAAGCTGCCTGCTGCCATGCCGCCGACGTCGACCCAATGCGCCTTATTCATCGCGAAGGCTACGAGTTCGCCCGCAACGAAGATCGGCTTGACGATCGCGACGTCGCAAAGATGGGTTCCGCCGCCCTTATACGGATCGTTCGAGATGAAGACGTCGTCCTGGTGAATGTCGCCCGCGAACTTTTCCAGGATATCGCGAACAAGCGAGTCGATCATGCCGAGGAACACCGTGGTGCCATTGCCCTGCGCAATCAGGTCGCCGCGCGCGTTGGTGATGCCCACCGAATAGTCGAGCGCCTCGTAGATGATCGGGCTCATGCTCGTCTTCGCCATGGCGAGGAACATCTCGTCGCCGACCGCGACGAGCGCGTTCTTGATGATTTCCTGCGTGAAGGGATCGTGGCGGGTCATCTTCAGTTCCCCAGTTCAATGTGGATGTTGCCGACCACGTCCATGCGCGCGGTGCAGCCGGGGTTGACGACGATCGTCGTCGTGCTGTCCTCGAGGATCGCCGGCCCGCGTATTTCCATGTCGGGTTCGAAGTGGGCAAGGTCGTAGGCGGCGCTTTCATGTACCCCGTCGGTGTCGAAATCGACGGTCCGCCGGCCGGTAATCACCGAATCGGCCGTCGCGCCTGTCTTGGGCCGTTCGGGCAGGTCGATCTTGTCGGTCTCGTTGAGCGCGACGACGTGATAGTTGACGAGCTCGACGTCGCTATCGAGCCTGAAGGTATACTCGCGGTGATGCTCGGCGTGGAACGCCTCAATCGCCGCTTCGACCGCGTCCCGGTCGATCGCACCGCCCGCGACGGGCACCTTCACCGTATGCTCCTGGCCGCAATAACGCATGTCGGCGTAACGCTCGAAGCGAAGCTTCGCGGCGTCCATGCCCTCGCGAACGCAGACCGCGCCGGCATCAGCTTCCATTTCGCCATAGACGGTGTTCAGCCGGTCCAACGGAAAAGCCGAAATGTCCTCGACCCGGGTCATCAGGAAGTCGCGCCGGATGTCCGACATCAGCATGCCCCAGGCCGAGAAGACCGACGAGTTCACCGGGATGATCACCTTGCGGGCCTGGAGGTCCTTGGCGAGCGACACCGCGTGCATCGCGCCGCCCCCGCCGAAAGCGATCAGCGCGAACTCGCGCGGGTCGAAGCCGCGGTTGAGCGACACAAGCTTGAGCGCGTTGACCATATTGGCGTTGGCGATCCGGATCACGCCGCGGGCGACATCCTCGACACTACCGCCGAGCTGCCGCGTGAACTTCCCGAACGCCTTGGTCACATTGTCGAAGTCCGGCTTGTGCTCGCCGCCAAGAAAAAGATCGGGATTGATCCGGCCGAGAACCAAATTCGCATCGGTGGTGGTCGGCTCGGTGCCGCCCCGACCATAAGCCGCGGGCCCGGGCGTCGAACCGGCGCTCTTCGGGCCGACATGAAGGCGGCCGCCCTCGTCGGTCCAGGCGATCGAGCCGCCGCCGTTACCGATCTCGACAAGATCGACCACCGGGGTCCGGATCGGATAGCCGGGGCTCGTCCGGTCCCACTCGATCTTGTAATCGGTGGTGATCCGCGCCTGTCCGTCTCGGATGAGCGCGGTCTTCGCCGTGGTGCCGCCGATATCGAGCGCGATGAGATTCGGCTCACCGATACGCCGGCCGAGCGCCGCCGCGCCAAGCACGCCGCTGGCAGGCCCCGATTCGACGAGCGCGATCGGGTTGTTCCGCGCCCCTTCGACCGTAGTGACGCCGCCGTTCGACTGCATGATGTAGGGGACTGAAGCGAGGCCGCGTTCACGAAGCCCCTTTTCGAGCGACCCGAGGTAGCGCTTTGCGATCGGATGGACATAGGCCGAGAGAACGGTCGTGCTCGTCCGCTCATATTCGCGCCATTCGCGGCAAACCTCGTTCGATCCGACCACCGAAAGGCTCGGCCATTTCGCGCGAAGGCTCGCGCAAACCGCCGCTTCATGCTCGGGATTGGCATAGGCGTGCAGGAAGCAGACCGCGACCGCGTCGACGCGCTGCGCTTCGAGCTCGTCCCCGATCGCATCGAGCGACGACATATCGATGGGAAGAAGTATATCGCCGTCGGGTCCGACGCGTTCGCGCATCTCGAAGCGCAGATATCGAGGGACGAAGGGCGACGGCTTTTCGAAGGCGAAGTTGAAGAGGTCGGGACGGTTGCCACGCGCGATCTCGAGCACGTCGCGAAAGCCCTCCGTGGTGATCAGCGCCGTGCGGCCGCCGGTGCGTGACAAGAGCGCGTTGATCACGACCGTCGTACCATGGGCGAAGAAATCGAAGTTGGCGGGAGAAACCCCTGCCTTCGTGATCGCCGCGAGGACGCCGCGATCGAAATCGGGCGGCGTCGTGTCGGCCTTTGCCGTCACGATACCGTTCGGCCCGATCCCGACCAGGTCGGTAAAAGTCCCTCCAACGTCCGTCGCTACTCGCATGCCGCGGCCTTCCTCCCATGAACTGTAATGATGTCGGATCGATTGAGCCACCGTGTGGCATCCGACCTCTTCCATTTGTCTGCGTCACATTATTTGATATGTCAAATATTAATTGACATCAAATTTTTTGATTATATTTTGATGTCACGATGCGATGCTGCGGAGTCGCCTCGCGGTAAGGGAATGATCAAAAAGGGAGGACCGCACATGCAGAAGCAGCTTCGGACGAGCGCTTCAATTTTGGCGCTGCTCGGCAGCATCGCAGCAATTCCGGCAACGGCATTCGCACAAGATACCTACCCGCAATCGAACGCATCGGACGATTCCGAAGATATCGTCGTCACCGCCCGTTCGCGCGAAGAACGGCTGCAGGATTCGCCCGTCGCTGTGACAGCGATCGGGGAGACATCAATCGAGCGTGCGAACCTCACCCGCGCCACCGACTTCATGCAGCTCGTTCCGAACGTCACCGTCGCCGACGCGCAGGATTCGGGCAATGTCGCGATCAACATTCGCGGCGTGGGGCAAATCCGCAACGGCGAGACCCCCGTTGCGATCTCGATCGACGGCGTGCTGTTGTCGAGCCCGCTCCAGTTCAAGCAGGAATTCTTCGATATACAGCAGATCGAGGTGCTGCGTGGGCCGCAGGGCGCGCTATACGGTCGCAACGCCATCGCCGGCGCGATCAACATCACGACCAAGAAACCGTCGAACGAATTCTCCGGCAATTTCCGCGTCGGCTATGGCAACGGCGACGCCTTCAATGCGAGCGCTGCGATCAGCGGCGCTTTGATCGATGATATTCTGCTCATCCGCGCAGGCGTCTCGCGCACGCAAAGCGACGGCTACATCACCAACAGCTTCTTGAACAAGAAGGTCGACTATTTCGAGGACACCACCGCCCGCCTCCGTATCGACTTCACGCCGTCGGACGCGGTCTCGGTCGACCTGCGAGGCTTTTATTCGACGCGCCAGGGCGGTGCCGCCTATTTCGCGCGCCCGCTGCTCCAGGCATCGGACCGGCCGTTCATCGATCCCGTGCCGAACGTAGATGTCGCCAACGACGTCGTCGCGCCCGAGTCCAACAACCTCGGCTTCGACGACCGCGACCTTCTCGATTTCTCGTTGAAGATCGACATCGACACGCCAATCGGGGTTCTCACTTCGACGACCGCATACAGCAATGTCCAGCACGTCGTCGCCTTCGACGGCTATGACTATTCGAACGACAATCAATGCTATCTCTTCGGTTTCGGCGCGGTCTCCGACGGCCTCGTCAATTGCAACAATCCGCGCACCCTTGCGCTCGGTCCGAGCGGCGATCCCGACGGCGCCGACGCGCAATTCCCGGCCCCCTACAACACGACGTTCCAGGACAACGACATCAAGAACTGGAGCCAGGAAATTCGGATCACGTCGCCCTCGGCGCAGCGCTTCCGCTATATCTTCGGTGCCTATTTCCTTTGGCGCGATCGCTCGCTCCTGACCGGCACCAACGAGGATTTGGGCTTCGGCGTGATCCCCGAACTCGACTTCAATCCCGCGACGCCGAACCAGACGCGGCGCTATTTCGCCGAGGACAACAAGGACTTTGCCTACGCCCTGTTCGCGCAGTTCAACTATGACCTTACGGACCAGTTCGAGCTGACGCTCTCGGGGCGCTTCGACAGCGACCGCCGCCGGCAGACCGACCCGCGTGTCGCCCCCTATCGTGTTGATGGCTTCGGACTTCCGATCACCGGCCCGGCAACGCGCCATGCAACCTTCACCCAGTTCCAGCCCAAGGGCACGCTACGCTGGAAACCCTCGGGCGACATGCAGGTCTATGCGACGGTCGCTCAGGGCTTCCGTTCCGGCGGATTCAATGCACCTGGGACCGAGTCCGACCCCTTCACCGGCGTTCCGATCTCCTCGCCGATCTACAAGAAGGAAGTCGCCACAAGCTATGAGATCGGCGCGAAATCCGAGCTGTTCGATAATCTCCTGACGCTCAACGGCGCGGTTTTCTTCACGAGAGCGAAGAATCTGCAGGCATTCAACTTCAACGGCTCGGTGAACGCGCAGATCGTCACCAATATCGATCGCGTCGATGTGAAGGGCCTCGAAATCGAATGGACTCTGCGCCCGGCAACGGGGTTCAAGCTGTTCGGAAGCCTCGGCTACACCGATGCGGAGATCAAGGCCTATGCGGCGAACCCAGCCGCGGTCGGGAACCAGGTCCCTTATACGACCAAGCTGACCATCAGCGCCGGCACCGAATATGTCGCGCCGCTGACTGCGAGCCTCAGCGCCGTGTTCCGCGCGGATTGGCAGCGCCGCGGCAAAACCTACTTCCACGAAGGTGGCACCTTCGTCGGAGTACCAGTACGCGATGCGATCAATTTCGTGAACGGGCGCATCGCGATCGAGCATGAAAAGGGCTGGTCGCTCGGGGTTTGGGCTAAGAACCTCCTGAACGAGCGTTATTATGAGGAGGTCGTGGCGCCTGACTATAATTACCAGGGCCGGCCGCGAACCTACGGTGTCGAGTTCTCAGCCAAGTTCTGAATATGCGCGGGGCCGGCGGTGGGTTGATCGAAGATCGGCACACCGCCAGCCTGCACCAAACACCGAAAAACCGGGAAAGTTTAGAAATGTCATTTTTGAAGCAGGATCAAAAGGCTCCGAAGCCGGCCATTGGCGGACGGATAAAAAGCCGTCGCCAGGAACTCGGCATGACCCTCCAGGCGGTCGCGGAAGCGAGCGGCCTGTCGGCTCCTTTCCTGTCGCAGGCGGAGCGCAATCAGACGGTGCCGTCATTGGTGTCGCTGGCCTCGCTGGCGAGGGCCTTGGGCGTCGATATCGGCTATTTCATGGAGATGCCGAAGGACGAGAATATCGTCAGCCGCGCGAGCAGTCCCGAACTGATCGAACTCGACTCACCAGTCGTGTATCACCAGCTCAGCTCGATGCTGCCAGACCAGAAAATGGATGCGATCCTGATGATCATTCCGCCCGGCCATCGCTTTCCCATCGATCAGCGCGACGGCGAGGATTTTCTATACGTAATCGACGGCGAATTGATGTCGCAGGTCGGCGAGTTGCGCACAGTTCTGCGCGCGGGCGACAGCATGCATTTCCGCTCCCAGGCACCGCACAGCGCGTGGAACGAGACGAAGGTCGATGTGAAGCTACTTTACGTCGGCACGCCGTCGATTTTCCGCAACCCGGTCAACCAGTAGAGGCCGGCATGGAGAAGACTGCACTGACGTGGACGGACGATGTGTCCGATCCACTTTTCGGGATTTGGCGCTTCGTCGATCCCGCTGCCAACGTGATCGAAATCGGCACCGGCCGCTTTGCCGCCGGCCAGAAGATGCCAGAAACCGGCAACTCGCAGCACCCTTTGCGCGAGATCTCAATCATTCTCGAGGGCGAAATCGAAACGAAGAGCGGCGGCAAAACGGAACGCCTGCGCGCGGGCGACATCGTGACGATCCCGCCGCACCAAATTCAGAACTCGCGCTTCGTTGCTGACACGAAGCTCGTCTATATTTTCTTCGGGCACCGGCGTTGCCGCGAGGACGAAGACAGCTGAGTAACCGGGTGTCACCCAGTCATGTATGGTCAAGATAACGCCAGCGACCGCGGCCCCGGCGATCACGGACTGCGGGTCTCGCTGAGCGAGATCATGCATACGCGAACCCTGCAGGTACCGAAGATTCCGGCGCGTGTGCGCCAGTGGCTGATCCTGCATGGCGACGAAGATATTGCCCGGCTGGGCGACTGGCTGCACCGCGTATCGCAGGGGCGCGCCGCACAGGGCGCCAGCCGCTTCACCGTCGACGAGGACGACATGCATTGCGTGTGGGAAGCGCATACCGAATTTTCGACGATCACATTTGTAACGACAGAAGCTTCCGGCCGTGCACCGCCCGGCGACTCTTCCTGGCTTCGCGGAATGCCCGGAGAGATTTTCCGATCGGTCGAGATTCTGATCGGGTCACGGACCGATTTCGACTGGGAGGCAGAGGCGTGCTTCGATCCGACCCGTATCGTGAGCAGCCTGGCCTTCGGCGGCGTTGCTCGGATTTGGAGCGACTTCACCATAAAGGGCACGGAAGCCGGAAAAATCCTTGTCGAGGATCTTGGGCTTCAGAATGACGAGGCGTCGCGGTTGGTGCAAACGCTCCTTGAAATCGGCAATTATCGAAAGTTGGCGCTCTTGGGCTTTCCCGTCGCTCGAGATTTGATGCCCTGGATCACCGCCGCAGAGGCTCGCCACGCCAAGATTACCGAGCGGATGAACGCACCGTCGGGCAATCGAGCCGAAATCTTGCACGAGTTGCTCGATCTGTCGGCCGAGGTCGAATGCCGCGCGGGGCGCGCGCGTTTCCGTCTCGGCGCGACAAGCAGTTACCATCTCCTGACGCGCGACAGGCTTTCGGCCCTTCGCGAAGCTCGTCTACCTGGATACTCGACTTGGTCCGACTTCATAGAGCGGCGCCTTCTCCCGGCCATGCGGACCTGCGAAATCTCGCAGAGCCGGCTCGATCGCCTCAGCGAGAGAATTAATCGAACGGCCAGCCTTCTCTCGCTTGAGCAAACGGTCGCCTTGAACAAGCAAAGCCAAGCGTCGCTGGCGAGCATGAACCGGCGCGCGATGGTCCAACTTCGCCTCCAGTCGCTCGTCGAAGGGCTCAGTGTTTTTGCCGTCTCCTATTATATCATCGGGTTGCTCGACCATCTTCTCGACCCGCTCCTTCAACTGGGCGACGTTGAACGATTGAAATCAGCGGCGCTCGGTGTGATCGTGCCATTGGTGCTTTCGGGGGCCTGGATCATGTCCAAACGTCGCCGCCTTCGGTCGAACATGCCGGTGCCCAGCGAATTGGCTTGAAACCGATGTCAATGGACAGAGCCACGCACGTCAGGCCGCGAGACGCGAGATGTTCGATCGCGCCTGATCTCAGTAGATGACTTGAGTTGGCCGATTACGGTCAGGCAACTTTTGGTTCGAAATCTGGAGAAGCAGACACTCGAACCAAAAGCGCTGCGAACAAGATTTTAAGGCGCAGGCACGCGGCTCGCGATAGCCGCTTCGATCAGGCCCTGCATCTCTTGTTCCAGTTCGGTGCCCTTACGATCTCCGCCGCTCGAAATCTCGGTCGCGATCAGGCCGTAATAGCCGGTTCCGCGATCGATCCAGCCCGTCCATCCATAAGCGCCCGGCGCCGAATTGATCGTCGATGTCGCGCAGGCCGATGGCGTGTCGCATTCGACGAAGGAGCCCAGAGCATATTCCCAGTTCGAGGCCCCCGAGGGCACGAAGACGCGCGGCAGGCCCGTCGTGCGCGGCTGGGTAAAGACGGTCATATCGGTCACGAAGGCGCCGCCGAGGAGCGCGCGCAGCAGCTTGGCATAGTCGCGCGGGGTCGAATAGGCGCCCCCCGCCACCCACGGGTTCGTCGGCGCGCTGCCCGCCGGATCATACCATGTCGTGCTCGTCATCCCGAGCGGCGTCGTGACATGCTGGGCGAAAAGTTCGTGGAAGGTGCGCTGACGCGCCGGCGTTGTTCCGGGCTGGATGCTTACATCCTTCGCCTCGAGATAGGCGGCGGCGATCTGCATCCCGTGCGGACCATAGCTATATTGCGCGCCCGGCGCGTTGCCGGGACGCAGGATGTCGTATCGCAGGTCGTGAATATTCTTCGCGCAATTGTACAGGATCAGCGCCGGTGTCAGCTGGCACCCTCCGACCAGCGGGCTGCCGTTGAACCCCGACGTCATCGACAGCGCATGCTTCAGCTTGACGTCCTTCTTGGTCCCGGTCGTCGTCCAGAAGGCGAGCGGCGGCCGCATCGGGTCGTCCAGCGTGACAATCCCCGCCTGCGCCATCCGCATGGCGAGCGTTCCTGCAAACCATTTGGTGGCCGAAGCGAGCGGCGTCACCCGATCGATTCCGAAGCTGCCCTTCTCATATGCAAACAGATGGTCGGCGTCGGTGGCGTTCCCGACGATGAAATAGCCGTTCGCGACTTCGGCGTCGGCATCGATCGCCGCCTGCAGCGCCGTCCAGTCGTAGGTATAACCGCCGACGGTTGTGGTAAGGCTGGCAGACGAAACTCCTGCCGAAGCAGGCGCTGTGCCATTCGCCGCAGTGGCCGCTGCCGGTGGCAACTGCACCATCGGGCGCGCCTCTCCCCTTTCACCGCCGGTCACACCGCCCTGCGCAAAGGCGCCCGCGCCGATGACGGCCGCACCCGCGGCGAGCCACGCCCATGTCTTGCGTTCAACCATATCGTCTCTCCCGTCCTCTTCGTTACACGTTTCGAAAGGAGGCGCCGCAGAATCCGGCGCGGTGGCCGCCGGATCAGAAGGAGATACGTCCCTCGACCCCGATTACTCGCGGCTGGCTGTAGCGGTTGATCGTCGGCGCCTGCGCGACATAGTAGACCTTGTCGAAGAGGTTGTTCGCGAAGGCGCTGATGCTCACCTTCCCGAACTCGACCCCGACGCGCAGGTTGACGAGCACATAGTCGTCGAGGTCGACCGAGGTCGCGGTCAGCTCCTGCTTTCCGCCCCATTGGCCGCTGACGAGGATGTTGCCGGTCAGCGAAACATCGTTCGCGACGGGGTAACGGAGGTTGAGGTTGGCCGCGGCGAGCCAGTCGGGCACCTGCGCAAGGTCGAGTCCGTCGTACCGCCCGCTCTTCACCTTGCCGCCCTGCCGCGACCCGCTAAGCGCCAGACGACCGTTGCCTTCGCCCAGATCGAAGCCCTGGCTGTATTCGGCTTCGATGCCCCAGCTCTTCGCATCGCCGGCGTTGGTGAGATAACTCACCGCTGCGACCGGACAGGTCGGGTTGGTCAGCGCGCAGCCGTCGTCGACCTGCGCGATCAGATCCTGAAGCTCGGTATAATAGCCCGCGACCGCGAAATAGCCGCGCCGCACCGGGCTGCCCTTTACGCCAATCTCGTAGCTGGTGCTGTTTTCGTTGCCGAACAACACCTGCACCGGGCTCGGCGCGCGCGGGTCGGACAGGCGCGTGTTGAAGCCGCCGGCGCGATAGCTGCTCCCGACCTTGGCATAGGCGAGGATGTCGGAGGTCAGCTTATAGGACAGCGTCGCGTTGTAGGAGAGATTGTTGGCGGTGATGCTATCGTCGATGATCCGCGACGGCCCGCCGGTCGGGAGCCCCGTCCCGAGATCATAGAGCCGCGCGGTGATGCTGCGACTGTCGCGCGTATAGCGCAGTTCGCCGGTGACATTGAGGCTGTCGGTCAGGTCGAAGCCGAGCGAACCATAAGCGGCATAGCTTTCGAAATGGAGCCGCGCGGGCGCGATATTGCCCGGCGACGGGTTGGCGAGCGTCGGCGTGCGCGTCGTCGTCACCGAAAAATCGCTGTCGAGGAGGAGCATTTCCGCGCCCACCAGCCAAGTCAGCCGGTCGTTCGATCCGCTGACATGGATGTCCTGCGAGAAATTGTCGGTCGTATCCACCACATAGGACGCGCTGCCCGGGTCGAGCGGGGTCAGCGGCCCGACTTCGCCCGCGGCGCGCGCACGCGCCAGCTCGGCAACACTGACCGCATCATTGTCGAGATCATATTCGCTGTGCCGCTTGCGGAAGGACGTCGTCGAGGTGAGGTCGGCGCCGCCAAGATCGACGCGCACGATCGCCTGCAACCCGTCGACGTCCTGCGAGGCCCGCGGTGCGGTGCTCCACGGATAGCGGAAACGGTCCTGGATATAGCCGCCCGGAAAGCCCGGCGTGCCGGCCGGAATGAAGATCTGATAATGGATAGACGGCGTCGTCAGGCGCTGCGTCTCGGCCATGATCACCGCGTCGACCGGTCCGCGCTTCAGGCGGATCTGCCCGCGCAGGCCATGCCCCTTCTGCCGGTCGAAATAGACGTCATTGTCGGGGTTGTAGAAAAAGCCCTTGTCCTGTTCGACCAGGTCGCCGCTGATCCGCGCCGCGATCCCGTCGCCCAGCGGTACGTTCACCGCACCCTGCAGTTGCAGGCTGTTGTTCTCGAACCCGTATCGCGCGCTTGCCCAGCCCGACAGGTCGAATTCGGGCTCGGCCGATATGATGTTGATCGCGCCGCCGACCGCGTTGCGGCCGTATAGCGCGCCCTGCGTCCCGCGCAGCACCTCGACGCGGCCGATGTCGAGCATGTCGAGGCGGGTGAAGTTGCGCCCGCCGACCGGACCGCCGGCGATATAGGCGCCGCCCCGATAGAGGCCGACGCTCGGGTCGCCGTTGGTCGCGCGCGCCGTCGACGACGCGCGGATCGAAATTTCGGACGTGATCGACGAGCTGAGATTGTTGAAGCGCACGCTCGGCTGGTCGGCGAGGAGCTCGCCGCTTCCGGTCGCCCCGCCGCGATCGTTGAGCGACGTCGCGTCGATCACCGATGCCGCGGTCGGCACGTCGGAAAGGCGTTCCTCGCGGCGCCGCGCGGTGACGACGATCGCGCCGTCATCGCCCGCTTCCGCCGCCGTATCGGCCGGAAGGGCCTCGGGAGCCCGATCCTGGGCCGAAGCAGGCGCGGCGGCCGCCACCCAGAGCGCGGCCGTGCCGAAAAGAAGCTGCGCCTTGCGTCCCATAAATCCCTCCCATGTCGTTATTGCAATTATTATCGATAATTTTGTGCATATGGCGACGCGAGTCAAGCCGGAAACTCGCCCTCGCGGCGACGCCGGTCAGCGGCGGACGGGAATGATGGCGGTGAGGAAGTCGCGAACCGCTCGCGCCGTAGCGGCAAGCGGCGCGGGCGCGACGACCGAAAGATTGTCGGTCGGCGCGTGATGATGGCGGTGCGCGCCGAAAATTCCGGCATGATGCGGATAGCCGGCCTTGACCACTTCGGAGAGTTCGCCCGCGACCCCTTCGGTCGAGGGATAAGCCATCTCCAGTCCCGGCAACCCCCTGAAATCCGACCGGGCGCGATCGACAAAGGCGGCCGAGGTCATCAGGAAGCGGAAGGGATCGGCGCTCGGCAACGGCAACAGGCGCCCGGGCATGTCCTGATAGTCGCGCGTCGCGACATTGGCGCCGAGATGCAGCCAGAGATCGGTGTCGGCAGGCGGCGGCCCGACCTTTTCGACGATATGGCTGGCACCCAGATTTTCATATTCATGCCCGCTGTTGCAGACGAAGAGCAGGCTATGATCGGGGAAGGCGCGCGGCATCCATTCGGCGAGCGCGAGCCAGATCGCGAAACCCGGCCCGCGTTCGCCCGCGCAATCGGTCCAGCCCGAGCGCGGGGTCGAGACCACGAGCCAGCGGCGCCCCTTGCGCACGCGCCGCGCCACGACATTCTCCGCGACGCGCGAACCGCCCTTCCCGCGCAGCACCAGCATCGCCGGCTGCCCCTGCCGCGCCGCTTCGATGACGGGCGCCGCAAGGCGCGGCGCCAGCAGCGCCAACGGATTGTCCGACAGCGGCGCATCGGCCGGCGCATTGAGGAGCAGCGCCTCGCCGGTGGGCCCTGTGGTCACAAGGATGACCGCGGCCGCGCCCCGCGCCAGCGCATCGGCCAGCGGATCGCGCACCGCCCGGTCGAGCAGGCTCGACCAGCGGCGATACGGCAGCCGCACCACCGCGATCGCGCCATCGAGCCGATCGCTGACCTCCGCAAGCCGCAGCGGCGCCCCGATCCCGCCAACGCCCGTCGGCACGGCGAGCGGCTGCGCCATCAGGGGGATTTTCCGATCGCCGAGCGCCAATTCGCATGTCGCCGCTTCGAACCAGGGCACGTCGAACGACTGGCGCTCGACCGCAAAGCCCGCCGCAGCAAGCCGCCGCGCAGCCCAGTCGGCGGCCCAGCGATCGCCCGCCCCGCCCGACTGCTTATTGCCCGCTTCGGCGTAGGCCTTCACATCGGCGAAAAGCCGTTCGGCCGCGAATATGGCATCATCGCCCCCAGCGGCGAAGGCGGGAGCAGCCTGAAAAGCGATCGGCGCCGCAAGCCCTGCCTTCAGCAGGCTCCGCCGGCCGGCATAACCCCGCGTCACGACGCGCGGGCGCGGCGACGGCCAGGCTTTGCCTTGGTCCGCCGTGCCTTATATTCCGCCAGCGCCTCGGCGAAATTCTGCTGCGATGTGGCAATCAGGTCGCGCGCGACGCGGTCGGCGTCGTCGGGTTCGCGCGCGACGATATGCCGGCAAAGCTGCTCATAGAGCACCGCCGACCGGCGGCCGACCTCGCCCTCGCCGTGCGTCGCGACAAACTCGTCGGTGTAGACATTGTGCTGCCAGCGCGCGAGCAGCGCCAGCCGGTCGAGCAACTCGAGCGCCATCGGCGCATTCGATCGCTTGGCGATGAATCGCCCGATCCGGTTCGAGACCCTGAGATGCTCGGCGGAATTGGTGGTTCGTTCGGTCACATCCTTATATTCGATCAGCCGGTGCATCAGCTCGCGCCCGTCGCGGTCGCTCATCGCCGTGCACGCGAGGCGGCAAACGACCCCGAAGAGCGCTTTCCACAGCTCGTAGATCTCATCCGCCCCATGGTCGTCGACGTCGATCGCATAAGCGCCGCGCCAGGGCACGACCTTGACCAGCCCGATGCTCGCGAGATGCCGAAAGGCTTCGCGAACGGGTGCGTGACTGACTCCAAAGCGCGCCGCAATCTCACGCTCGCGCAGCCACGATCCCGGCGGAATCCGCCATTCGACGATGTCGTCGGTCAGCAACCGTGCGATAACCCGGTCCTGTGTCGGCGCCTGCTCGTCGTCGGTCTTCGTCGCGGCCATTTCCACCCGTTCGGCTCCCTGTCTGCCGGTGCCATCCTAGATCGGGAAAACACGGGAGCAAACGATCATTGAAGTTCGGAATATTATCGATAATAATGATAAAAACAAGCATCGGAATCAGGAGCCGGATTTGAAACGCATTGCCCCCCTTCTCCTGCTCGCGGGCTGCGCAGCAGCCCCGGCGGTGCAGGCCGCCCCCGCTCCCGGCTGTGCCGCGGCGCTGGCCTATTCGTCGGCGCACCAAGGCGTCGCCGTGCTCGTCCTCGAGGACGGGAAGGTCCGCTGCTCCTCCGATGGCGTCTCGACACCGCAGGAACTCTGGTCGGGGACCAAGAGCCTGGTGGGCCTGATGGCGGCAGCGGCGGTCCAGGACAGGCTGCTCACGCTCGACGAACCTGCGTCGGCCACGCTCGCCGAATGGCGCGAGGACCCAAAAAAGGCCGCGATCACGATCCGGCAATTGCTGGCGATGACCAGTGGACAGGCGTCGACCGTCGGTCGGCCACGGGGTTATCTCGACTCGGTGAACGCCCCGCTCGCCGCCGATCCCGGCACGAAATTCCAATATGGCCCCGCGCCGATGCAGATAATCGGCGAGATTATACGCCGCAAGCTGGCCGCCGCAAGCCTTGATGCCGATCCGCGCCGCTATCTCGAGCGCCGCATCCTGACCCCGGTCGGAGTGACGATCGGCGATTGGCGCAATGGACCGGATGGCGCGCCTCTGATGCCGCAGGGGCTGGTACTCGCCGCAGAGCAATGGGCAAAAGTCGGCGAATTCGTGCGCCGCGGCGGCACGCAGGACGGCAAGGCGCTTGTCGATCCCGCGGCCTTGGCCGAGTTGTTCAAAGGAAGCGATGCCAACCCCGCCTATGGCCTGACCTGGTGGCTTCCGCGAGCGAGTCCCTCCGACGATCCTGTGACGCGCTCGACCGACATCGTTGCGCATGCGCCAACGCTCCCGGCCGACCTGGTCGTCGCGGCAGGCGCAGGCGACCAGCGCCTCTACGTCATCCCGTCACGGCGCCTGACGATCGTGCGGCAGGCGAGACTGGATATCGCAGCGCTTGCCGCCGGGAAAAAGAGTGGCTGGTCCGATACACATTTCCTGTCTTTCTTCCTCTCTCCGACCGGCGAATAATGGCCGGTAGGGGTCAGGCAGCTTTGAGACCCAAATCTCAAGAAACGGAAATTCGCCGCAAAACGCTTTCCGATGCCCGGAAAGTAACAGTGTTCCGATCCCACCTTGACGACAGGACCGGATGGGGACGGTCTGCGGCAGACTGCGACCCTGACCACGTAAGAGCTATGCTACCGGTGACCCGCACCAACCCGGCTCGGAGGAAGCATGACGATAACTCTTTCCAATTTTTTGCTCGCGGCTTTCCTTGCGCAGCAGCCGACATTGGTACCTACAACACCGCCCCGCAATGAGTTGGAACGACTCCTTCTTGCTTCTAGCGATGATCAAATAGGGCGCGTCCAAATATGGGTCGATGCCCATGCCGATGATCCCGAGGAGCTGCAACGCGCTTTATCGCAGGCAGGATTCGGACCGCGGTTCAACCACGAGGATTGTTGGTTCCGTCGCTATGAACGAATAGTGAGAACTGATGGAGCGCGAATAACCGCCAACATAAAATTCTGCGATGGCCAAAAGCCGACCGCTTTTGTCATGTTCGGCTACCCGTATCCTACCCGGGCGCCTCTACCAAGCGAACGCTCTGGTATAGCGGTGCCCAAGGCCAAGTTGGAACCGCCGCGGCCCCGCCAGTAGACGCATCGCTGATGGCCGATTGCGGACTGGCAGCTTATGGCCAATGAGATCAAGAAGCAGACGGTTGAGTGATTTCGGGGTTGTACTGTCAAATTGAAGGAAGTGACTGGCTTGCGAAAGCCCACCCCTTGAGGTCGGGGCTTGCCGCGCGGTCGAGAAGCTCTTGGGCGTCCCCAATCGTCCAGGCGCCAGCCTTATCGACATCGGCGAGCGCACCCCAGCCTATCGGTACCGCGACCGGCGCATTTTCGCGCGCGCGCGCCGAATATGGCACGATCGCGGTGCTGCCGCGCTGGTTGCGCAGCCAGTCGATGAAGATCTTGCCCTTGCGTTTCGCCTTGCTCATCGTCGCAACATAGCGGTCGGGCTCGGCGAGGCTCAGCGCTTCGGCAAAGCGTTTGGCGAAATCCTTGTGCGCTTCCCAGCTGTGGCCGGGATCGAGCGGCACGACGACGTGCACACCCTTGCCGCCCGACAGCATCGCAAAGCTGACGAGGCCGATGTCGGCGAGCTGCCGGCGGATGTCGAGCGCGGCCTTTTTGACGTCGGCGAAATCGAGCCCTTCATCGGGGTCGAGGTCGAAGATCAGGCGATCGGGCCGTTCGATCGCATCAACGTGGCTCGCCCAGCCGTGAAATTCGATCGTCCCCATCTGAACGCAAGCGAGGATGCCGTCGCCGTCCTCGACATAGAGATAATCCTCATGGCCCCCGTCCTTCTCCTTGATCGGGACGTGGTGGACATGCACGCCGAAGCTGCCCGAATCATGCTTCTGGAAAAAGCATTTCTTCGCGCGCCCCTGCGGACAGCGGACGAGGCTGATCGGGCGGCGCGCCATGTGCGGGAGCATCAGCGGGGCGATGGCGGCATAATAGTCGGCGAGGTCGCCCTTGGTCGCCTTTGCCTCAGGAAAGATGACGCGATCTCGGCTGCTGATCGTGACGTCGCTTGCCGGTGCAGGCGTGGGCTGTTTCTTCTCGGGGGTCACGTCCTTGGCCTCCTTGTCGCTGCGCAGGCCGAGGAAGCTTGCGTGGCGGACCGATCCGCTCGCGGTGAATTCCGCGAAGGCGATTTCGGCGACAAGTTCGGGCCGGAGCCAATGCGCCTTGCGCGCGGTGGCAGCATCGACGTCGAGCGGGGCCGTCGTGCGTTCGCGCCGCGCGAATTTCCTGGCAAGGTCGGCCATCGTCGCGGCGTCGAAGCCGGTGCCGACATTGCCCTTGTAGACGAGTTCGCCCTTTTCCCGCTGCGCGAGGAGGAGCGAGGCGAAGGGGCGGCCCTTCGCCGACGAGGGGTTCCAGCCGACGATGACGAATTCCTGGCGCCGGGTGCATTTGACCTTGACCCAGTTGCGGCTGCGGCGGCCGGTGTAGGCGGCGTCGGCGCGTTTCGAGATGATGCCTTCCTGCCCCGCGCCGCACATCGCGGCGTAAAGCTTCTCGCCCGCGCCGATGACATGGTCGGCGACCGCGACCGGCGGCGCGGCATCGCGCAGCAGCGCCTCGAGCCGCTCCTTGCGTTCGAGATTGCCGAGCTTGGTGAGCGATTTGCCGCTGAGTTCGATGAGGTCGAAGGCGAAGAAATGGAGGTCGGTGCCCGTGTCCTGCGCGCCATGGCCGCGTTTGAGCACGGCTTGCAGCGACGAGAAGTCGGGGTTGCCATCCTTGCCATAGGCGACGATCTCGCCGTCGATCAGGCAGGGCGGCAGATCGAGCGCGGCGATGTGGCCGACCAGCGGGGCGAATTTGTCGGTCCAGTCGAGGCCGTTGCGTGTGTAGATACGCACGTCCGATCCCGCGGCGGCAATCTGCGCGCGGTAGCCGTCGAACTTGATCTCGTGGAACCAGCCGTTGCCTGCGGGCACCGCATCGACGAGCGTCGCGAGCTGGAGCGGGCGAAATTTGGGCGGCGCGCCCTTGGCTTTGGGCTTCGCAACCTCTTTGTTGTGCGCGGCGGCGGCTTGCATCTTCTTCGTAAAGGCGGCGCCCCTGGCGCCCTTCAGCGATTGTTCGCCGCCTTCGTCGCCCGCAATCTCGGCCATCGTCCGGTCGGTGAGGATGCTCGTCAGATGCCGACCGACCAGATCATCGGGGCCGCCGGCATAGGCGTCGTCGATCTTGCGGAGCAGCCAGTTCTCGCGCTTCTCGCCGGGCCGCGGTTTCATGCGGACGAGCAGCCATTCGCCCTTCATCCTTGTCCCGTCGAGGATGAAATGGAGATGGCCCTTGTCGATGTCCTTCGCGCTCTTGCCCGCGACCGGCTCCCAGGTGCCGCGATCCCACAGCATCACGCTGCCGCCACCATATTCGCCCTTGGGGATCACGCCCTCGAAATCGGCGTAGCTCATCGGATGGTCCTCGGTGCGCACCGCGAGTCGCTTGTCGGCGGGATCGGCGCTCGGCCCCCTGGTCACCGCCCAGCTTTTAAGCACGCCGTCGACCTCGAGCCGGAAGTCGTAATGGAGCCGCGTCGCATCGTGCTTCTGGACGATGAAGCGCCCGCCGTCTGCCTTCGCGCCGGTTTCAACCTTGCCCGCAGGCTCGGGGGTCAGCTTGAAGTCGCGCTTGGCGTTATATTGGGCAAGGGGGTCGGTGCGCGCCATGTCAGGCGCGCTTTCTCGCCGCCGGTTTCTTTGCGGGCGCCTTCTTTGCGGCTGCGGCGGGCGGCTTTTTCTTGCCGTCGACCGATGCTTTCAGCGCCGCCATCAGGTCGATGACGTTCGACCCGCGGTCGGTGGTGGCGGGCTCCTCGACATCTTCCAGCACGCGTTTCCCTTTGGCTTTTGCCTTTTTGGCGACAAGCCGCTCGATCGCATCGACATAATGGTTGCGAAAGTCGCTGGCGTCGAACGCGCCGCTCTTCTTTTCGATCAGCGTTTCGGCAAGGTCGAGCAGGTCGGCGTCGGGTTTGGCATTGCCGACGTCGCGGAAATAATTGGCGGCCTTGTTGACTTCGTCGGCATAGCGCAGCGCCTCCAACACCAGGCCCTTGCCGCAGGGGCGCAGCGCGACGAGCTGTTCCTGCCCGCGCAGCGAAAGCTGGCCGAGGCCGACCTTTTTCGTGCGGCGGAGCGCCTCGCGCAGCACGATATAGGCTTCTTCGGCCAGTTCGTCGGCGGGGACGACATAATAGGGCTTGGCATAATAGAGGATGTCGATGTCGCCGGCATCGACGAACTGGACCAGCTCGAGCGTGCGCTTGCTCTCCAGCTTGACCGCCTCGATCTCCTCCTCGTCGAGCAGGACATAATTGCCCTTCGACAGCTCGAAGCCCTTGACGATGTCGTCATGATCGACCGCGCCGATGCCGGGCACGGTCTTTTCATATTTGACCGGCTTTCCACTCGGTTCGTGGATCTGGCGAAAACTGACCGCGGCGCCCGATTTGGTCGCCGAATAGATTTCGACCGGGATCGACACCAGCGCGAGGCGGATCTGGCCCTTCCAGTATGCGCGTGCAGGCATCGTTGATTTCCTTCCGCAAGGAAAATGCCTGAACCGATTTGACGTTCCATGCGAACGCGGATCAACCGACGCGGATTGGCCGATAGCTGCCTGACGGCTTTGAGCTCAAAATGTCAAATAGCGGCCATTCGGCAGCAGATATCCATAGAAAAGCTGAAACCTGCTAGCAGATTTGTGCGCTGCAGCGTAAAGCCGCCGTCATGAGGATCGCGATCATCGACACCAGCACGACGCGCGCTGCCATCATTTCGGATGGGCTGCGCGAGGCTGGGCTCGACGACCTGGTCTTGATCGACACCGCGGGTCCGCTGGCCGCCCAGATCGAAGCGGCACAGCCAGAAGTCGTCCTGATCAACCTCGAAAACCCCAGCCGCGACCTGCTCGAGGATTTCTTCGCCATGTCGCGCGCGCTGGCGCGGCCGATCGCGATGTTCGTCGATCAGAGCGATGCCGAGGCGACGGGCGCCGCAATTGATGCCGGGGTGTCGGCCTATGTCGTCGACGGGCTGTCAAAACAGCGAATCAAGCCGGTGATCGACCTCGCGATCCGTCGCTTCCAAGCCTTTTCGCGGCTGCAACGCGAGCTCGACGAAGCGAAAAATGCCCTCGTCGAACGTGCGGCGATCGATCGCGCCAAGGCGATCCTGATGAAACGGCGCGCGATCGACGAACCCGCCGCCTATGCCTTGCTGCGCGGTCAGGCGATGCGCACCAACCGCCGCATTTCGGAAATAGCGGAAGCGATCGTGACCAGCGACGCACTGCTGGGAGACATGGAATGACCGCCGAGACCTTCCGCATCGGCTTCCTGCCGCTGGTCGATGCCGCGCTCCCGATTCTGGCGCACGAGCTGGGTTTTGCAGCGCGCGAAGGCGTACAGATCGAGCTGGTCCGCGACATGACTTGGGCGACGGTGCGCGACCGTCTGCTCTATGGCCATACCGATGCCGCGCACATGATCGCACCGCTGGCGATCGCCACTGCGCTTGGCCGCGATCGGCCGGCGGTGCCGATGGCGGTGCCGTTCGTGCTGGGGCTCAACGGCAATGCCGTGACCTTTTCCACCCAGCTCGCCAAGGATGTCGGGCTGGGCGACACGCTGGGCGATCCCGCCACAATCGGCGCGGCGCTGCAGCGCGTGGCGGCGGCGCGTAAAATTGCGGGCAAGCCGCTGCGCTTTGGCGTTGTGCATCGCTATTCGAGCCATAATTATATGCTGCGATACTGGCTCGCGGGGGTGGGCATTCGTCCCGACCTCCATATCGATATTGTCGTTACCAGCCCTCCCTTTGCCGCCGATGCGCTGGCCGCGGGCGAGGTCGACGGCATTTGCGTCGGCGAACCCTGGAACTCGATCGCGGTCGAACGCGGCGTCGGCCATATCGCGCTCGCCACTGCGCAGATCTGGCGCCGCGGCGTCGAAAAAGTGCTCGCGCTGCGCGACGCCGTCGTCGATGAGCGCCGCGATGCGGTCGAGGCGCTGCTCCGCGCACTCCACGCTGCCGCCGCCCATTTCGTCGAACCCGGCACCGCCGAGGACAGTGCCGACATCTTGTCACGCCCCGAATATCTTAACGCGCCGCGCGATGCGGTGCTGCGCGCGATCACCGACCGCGTCCGGCTGACCCCGGGCGGCGACGCGATCCACTATCCCGATTTCATGTTCCAGCACCGTGAAGCCGCCAATTTCCCGTGGCGCAGCCAGGCGGCGTGGCTCTATTCACAAATGCTGCGCTGGGACGCGGCGCCCTATTCGAGCGCCGACGCCGCCACTGCGGCCGCGGTGTTCCGCCCCGACATCTATCGCGCCGCGCTCGCCGGATCGGGAGCACCGCTGCCGGGGGCGAGTTCGAAGCTGGAGGGCGGCATCGATACCCCGCTTGGGGCCGGGTCGGTGCAGGGGCGCCTGCTGCTCGGTAGTGATCGGTTTTTCGATGGCCGCGCCTTCGATCCCGACGATATTCAGGGCTATCTTGCCGATCTTCCTTAGTTTTTATTTTATGCTGCACCTGCGAAATAACCGCTTGCGGTGAGGCCCCGAATCAGGCAGCTTAAGGGCACTCGGCATTGCTGCCGGGGCAGGATAAAGCGGCTACGGCTCCAACGACGGGGCCGGTCCGCGCGGCAGGCGGGAAGCCTTTTCCCGTAATCCAACAGGCAATGAAGCCGTCAGGATGCGCCCGCGTGGCCGCCGTCCTGGCGGCTTTTTTTATTGCCCGTCACACGAAGGGGACGGACGATGACGATGGCACATGCAGGGGCGACCACCGCGCCCAAATCGAATTTCTGGTCCAGCGGGCACTGGCCGACGCTGGTCGCCGCCTTTCTTTATTTCGACCTCGCCTTCATGGTGTGGGTGCTGCTGGGACCACTGGCTCCCGCAATTTCCGCTGACCTCGGACTCAGCCCGGCACAAAAAGGGCTGATGGTCGCGGTGCCGACGCTCGCCGGGGCGCTGCTGCGCGTCGTCAACGGCCTGCTCGTCGATCGCATCGGCCCCAAGCGCGCCGGGGCGATCAGCCAGGTGATCGTGATCGCCGGGCTGTTCCTCGCCTGGTTGATGGGGGTGACCAGCTTCACCGGCACGCTCGCGCTGGGTGTGGTGCTCGGCTTTGCCGGTGCCAGCTTTGCCATCGCGCTGCCGCTCGCCAGCCGCTGGTACCCGCCCGAGCATCAGGGCAAGGCGATGGGCCTTGCCGGAATGGGCAATTCGGGCACCGTCCTCGCGGCGCTGTTCGCGCCCGGTCTCGCGGTGATGTTCGGGTGGAACGCGGTGCTCGGCCTCGCCTGCATCCCGCTTTCCATCGTCTTCTTTATCTATCTGGTCATGGCGAAGGATGCGCCCAACGCGCCCGCACCCAAAAAGCTGGTCGATTACTTCCAGCCCCTCAAGACGGCCGACGCCTGGTGGCTGATGGCCTTTTACTCGGTGACCTTCGGCGGCTTCGTCGGGCTGGCCGCATCGCTGCCGATCTATTTCACCGACCAGTTCCACCTGACCCCGGTGATGGCGGGCTATTGCACCGCGGCGTGCGTCTTTGCCGGGTCGCTGGTACGGCCGATGGGGGGCGCGCTCGCCGACCGGATCGGCGGGGTCAAGGCGCTGATGATGGTCTTCGTCGTCGCGGCGCTGGCGCTCGCCGGGGTGCCGCAGGCGGACACCCTGCCCGCCGCACTTGGCCTGTTCGTGATCGCGATGCTCGCGCTCGGCACTGGCAATGGGTCGGTGTTCCAGCTCGTGCCGCAGCGTTTTTCGGCCGAGATCGGCGTGATGACCGGGCTGGTCGGCATGGCGGGCGGCATCGGCGGTTTCTATCTCGCCTCGTCGCTCGGCTTTGCCAAGCAGTGGAGCGGCAGCTTTGCGCCGGGCTTCTACATCTTCGCCGGACTGGCCGTTGTCGCCTTGGTCGGCCTGCTCTTCGTCAAGAGCCAGTGGCGCGCGACCTGGGGCGCCGCAGAAGGCGTGCGGATCTAGTCATGGCCCGCACCCTCATATTCTTGCTGGCGCTCGCGCCGGCCGGGACGGCGCATGCCCAGGCCGTCCAGATCAAGCCGCTCGGCGAAGCCCGCCTCCGCTATGAAACAGTCGATCAGGACGGCCTCGCCGCCAACGCCGAAGCCCTGACCCTGCGGCTGCGCGGCGGGGTCGAGGCCAAGGCCGATCGCTGGTCGGCACTGATCGAGGGACAAGGCAACCTCGCCATCGTCGAAGATTATTTCGACGGACTCCACGGTGCTGCGACACGTCCGATCGTCGCCGATCCCAGAAACATCGCCCTCACCCGCGCCCAGCTGCGCTACGTCGCGCCCGGCTTTGCGGTCACCGCGGGGCGCCAGCGGATCGGTTTCGACGACGAGCGTTTCGTCGGCAGCGTCGGGTTTCGCCAGAACGGCCAGAGCTATGACGCGGTGCGCGCCGAGGTGACGCCGGTGAAGGGCGTGAAAGTCGACCTGGCCTATGCGTGGAGCGTGCGGACGATCTGGGGCATCGACGGCGCGGGGGGGCGGCAACAGGCAGTGTCGGGCGACAATGTCTTTGCCAATGTCGCCGCCCAAACCCCCGTCGGCAAGCTTAGCGGCTTTGCCTATCTCGTCGATCAGGACGAAGCGGCGATGCAGGGTTTCCGCATGTCGAGCCAGAGTTATGGTGCCCGCCTCGACGGGTCGCAAAAAGCGGGCAAGGCGAAGATTGCGTATCAGCTGAGCTATGCGCGCCAGTCGGACTGGCACCGCAATCCCAATGACTATAGCGCCGACTATTATCTCGCCGACGTCGCGGTCGATTTCGGCGGGCCGCGTCTGGGGGCCGGCTACGAGATACTCGGCGCCAGCGGCGGCACCGCGCTCACCAGCTTCCAGACCCCGCTCGCGACCGGGTTCAAATTCCAGGGCTGGGCCGACAAATACCTCGTCACGCCGCCCGATGGGGTCCGCGACCTGTATGCGAGCGCGGGATGGAGCTGGAAGGCGGTTGGCCCGCTGAAAGCCGTCACCGTGCAGGCGGCCTATCACGACTATCGCAGCGACCGCGCGGCGCGGTCCTACGGCGACGAGATCGACCTGCTCGCCAGCGCCAAGCTCGGCAAGATCACCGGCTCAGTGCGCTACGCCCACTACAACGCTGACGGCTTCGCCACCGACACCGACAAATTCTGGCTTCAACTGGACTGGATGCTCTGATGGAACACACACCCCTCAAGGCCAAGGCCGACACGCGCGAGCATCTGGTCGTGATCGGCAACGGCATGGCCGGCTGCCGCGCGGTCGAGGAACTGCTCGCGCGCGACGCCGACCGGTATCGCGTGACAATTTTTGGCGCCGAACCGCGAGTCAATTACAACCGCATCATGCTCTCGCCGGTGCTGGCGGGCGAAAAAAGCTTCGACGACATCGTGATCAACGATGCCGACTGGTATGCCGCGAACGGCATCGCACTGGTCGCGGGCGATCCGGTCGCCGTGATCGACCGGGCGGCGAAAACGGTAACGACGCGCGGCGGCACTACCGAATGCTATGACCGCCTGCTGATCGCGACCGGCTCCGACCCCTTCATCATCCCGGTGCCGGGCAAGGATTTGCCCGGGGTGATCGCGTTCCGCGACATGGACGATGTCGACACGATGCTCGCGGCGGCCGATGCTGGCGGCGACGCAGTGGTCATCGGCGGCGGCCTGCTCGGGCTCGAGGCCGCGCACGGGCTTTCGCTGCGCGGCATGAAGGTCACCGTCATCCACCTGATGCCGACGCTGATGGAACGCCAGCTCGACGAAGCTGCGGGCTGGCTCCTGAAAAACGCGCTCGAAGCGCGCGGTCAGACCATTCTGACCGGCGCCGACACCGCCGAGATCGTCGGCGACGGCAAGGTCGAAGGGGTGAAGCTGAAAGACGGAACGCTGATCCCCGCCAGTCTGGTCGTCATGGCGGTCGGCATCCGCCCCTCGGTGGCGCTCGCCCGCGACGCGGGCCTTGCGGTCGGGCGCGGCATTCAGGTCGACGACCATATGGTCACGAGCGATCCCGCCGTGCTCGCGGTCGGCGAATGCGTCGAACATGACGGACAGGTCTATGGCCTCGTTGCGCCCTTGTGGGACATGTGCCGCAGCCTCGCCGACGGGCTGGTCGAGAAGCCCAGCGGCTATCGCGGCTCGGTGACCTCGACCAAGCTCAAGGTGTCGGGGATCGACGTGTTTTCGGCGGGCGACTTTTCGGGTGGCGATGGGTGCGAAGACATCGTTCTCCGCGACGCCAGCCGCGGCGTCTACAAGCGGGTGATCGTCAAGGACGACCGCATCGTCGGCGCCGTGCTCTATGGCGATACCGCCGACGGCAGCTGGTATTTCGACCTCCTCAAGAAGCAGGAGGATGTCTCCGATCTCCGCGACCTCCTGATCTTTGGCCAGTCCTTCGCCTCGGGAGGAGGCGCCGCGGACCCTAAGGCGGCCGTTGCGGCGCTCTCGGACGATGCCGAGATTTGCGGCTGCAACGGCGTTACCAAGGGCCAGGTCGTCGCGTGCATCGCCAAGGGGGCGCGCAGCCTCGACGCGGTGCGCGGAACCTGCAAGGCGTCGGCGAGCTGCGGCAGCTGCACCGGCCTCGTCGAAAATCTGCTCGCGCTCACCTTGGGCGACGAGGTGCAGGCCGGACCCAAGACGATGTGCAAATGCACCAGCTTCGGCCACGACGACGTCCGCCGCGAAGTCGTCGCGCAGGACATGCGCTCGATCCCCGAGGTGATGCAGAAACTGCACTGGACCACCCCCGACGGCTGCTCATCATGCCGCCCGGCGCTCAATTATTATCTGCTCTGCGCGCTCCCCGGCGACGATGTCGACGACCAGCAGAGCCGCTTCGTCAACGAACGCCTCCACGCGAATATCCAGAAGGACGGGACCTATTCGGTCGTCCCGCGCATGTGGGGCGGGCTCACCAACCCCACCGAGTTGCGCGCGATCGCCGATGTCGTCGAGAAATATGATGCGCCGATGGTAAAGGTGACCGGCGGCCAGCGGCTCGACATCTTCGGGATCAAGAAGGAGGATCTGCCCGCGGTGTGGGCCGACCTCAACGCCGCCGGGATGGTGTCGGGCCACGCCTATGGCAAGGCGCTGCGCACCGTAAAGACGTGCGTCGGGTCCGAATGGTGCCGCTTCGGCACGCAGGATTCGACCGGGCTCGGCGTCAAGATCGAGCGGATGAGCTGGGGCAGCTGGATGCCGCACAAGTTCAAGATCGCGGTGTCGGGCTGTCCGCGCAACTGCGCCGAGGCGACGATCAAGGACTTCGGCATCGTCTGCGTCGACAGCGGATACGAGCTGCATGTCGGCGGCAATGGGGGCATTCACGTCCGCGTCACCGACCTGCTCTGCAAGGTCGCGACCGAGCAGGAGGCGATGGATTATTGCGCTGCCTTCATCCAGCTTTACCGCGAAGAGGCCCGCTATCTCGAGCGTACCGCGCCGTGGATCGAGCGCGTCGGGGTCGAGCAGATCAAGGCGCGGATCGTCGACGACGCAGCGGGCCGCGAGGCGCTGCGCGCGCGCTTCCTCTATGCCCAAAGCTTCTCGCAGGACGATCCCTGGGCGCAGCGCGCCGAGGGCGCCGAGCGTGAACATCATGCGCCAATGGCGCGCTTCACCCCGCAGGAGGAAATGGCATGACCGGCGACTGGCTCGACATTGGCTGGGTCGATGAAATCCCCGTTCGCGGGAGCCGCACCGTGCAAGTGGCGGGCGGCGACGATATCGCGGTCTTCCGCACCGCGGAGGGCAAGGTGTTCGCCCTCCTCGACCGCTGCCCACACAAGCATGGGCGCCTGAGCCAGGGGATTGTCTATGGCGGGGCGGTCGCCTGCCCGCTGCACAATTGGCGGATCAGCCTGTCGACCGGCGAGGCGCTCGGCGACGACAAGGGCTGCACCCCGACGGTGCCGGTCAAAATCGACGCCGGCCGTGTCCTCATCTGCCGCGCGAGCACGCTGAAGGCCGCGGCCTGATGGCCGAGGCGGTCCGCACCACCTGCGCCTATTGCGGCGTCGGCTGCGGCATAAGCGCGACGGTAACCGCCGAGCGCGAGGTTCGGATTGAAGGCGACCCAGACCATCCCGCCAACCGCGGCAAGCTATGCTCAAAGGGCACGCATCTCGGCGAAACTGTGGGACTTGAGGGGCGTCTCCTCCACCCCATGATCGGCAAGAAACGCGCAAGCTGGGACAAGGCGCTCGACCTCGTCGCAAAGCGCTTCAAGGAAACGATCGCGCGCCACGGCCCGGGCAGCGTCGCTTTTTACGTCTCGGGCCAATTGCTGACCGAAGATTACTACGTCGCGAACAAGCTGATGAAGGGCTTCATCGGCACCGCGAACATCGACACCAATTCACGCCTGTGCATGTCGAGCGCGGTCGCAGGCCACATGCGCGCGTTCGGCGAAGACATCGTTCCCGCGACCTATGACGATCTCGATGCCGCCGACCTGATCGTCCTCGTCGGCAGCAACACCGCATGGTGCCACCCGATCGTCTATCAGCGCATCCGCGCGCGCTGCGAGGGGGGCGCTAAACTGGTCGTCATCGATCCGCGCCGCACCGAAACCGCCGAGGAAGCCGACCTGCACCTCGCGATCCGCCCCGGCAGCGACGTCGCGCTGATGAACGGCCTGCTCCAGCATTGCCACGAGGCGGGCGTCGTCGATGAAACATACCTCGCCGCGCACGTCGCGGTGCCCGCGGATTTCTGGGACCAGCTTGGAGAGGGGAACGACCTGTGGTCGGTGGCACGGACATGCGAAGTGCCGGCTGCCGACCTCAGGCGTTTCTACGAGCTGTTTGCCGCGACGCCGCGCACGGTCACGATGTTCAGCCAGGGAATCAACCAGTCGACGTCGGGGACCGACCAGGTCAACGCGATCACTAACCTCCACCTCGCCACCGGCCGCATCGGCAAACCCGGCGCGGCGCCTTTCTCGATCACCGGCCAGCCCAATGCGATGGGCGGTCGCGAAGTCGGCGGGCTCTCCTCGACCCTCGCCGCGCATATGGATTTCGCGCCCGAGAACCGCGACCGCGTCCAGCGTTTCTGGGCCGCGCCTGCGATCGCCGAAAAGCCCGGCCTGAAGGCGGTCGATATGTTCCGCGCAATCGGCGAAGGTCGGATCAAGGCGCTGTGGGTGATGGCGACCAACCCCGCCGTGTCGATGCCCGACGCCAATCGCGTCCGCGAGGCGCTCGCCACCTGCCCTTTCGTCGTCGTCAGCGACGTCATCGAACAGACCGACACCGGCGCCTTCGCGCATGTCCGTCTGCCCGCGGCCGCATGGGGTGAAAAGGACGGCACCGTCACCAACAGCGACCGGACGATAAGCCGTCAGCGCGCGCTGTTCCCGCTGCCGGGCGAAGCGATGCCTGACTGGTGGATCGTCAAGGAGGTCGCGCGGCGCATGGGCTGGAAAAACGCCTTCGCCTATGACCGGCCCGCCGATATCTGGCGCGAGCATTGCCGCCTGTCGACCTATGACAATGACGGCAGCCGCCTGTTCGCGCTGCCCGGCGCGGCGCCGGGCGGCAACGCCCCCTACAACGACATGCAGCCGTTCCGCTGGGGCGGCGATCAGATTTTTGCCGACGGATATTTCCCCACCGACGATGGGCGCGCGCGGCTCGTTCCGGTTGCGCAAAAGCCCCTGCCCGCGCCGCTCGAAAAATGGCCGCTGACGCTCAACACCGGCCGCTACCGCGACCAATGGCACAGCATGACGCGCACCGGCCTCTCGCCCAAGCTTGCGCGCCACCGCGAGGAGCCGCTCGTCGAGGTGCATCCCGACGATGGCGAGCGCCTCGGCCTCATCGACGGCGGCCTCGCTCGCGTCGACACGCCGCAGGGTGACAGCATATATCGCGTTCAATTCAGCGCTGGACAGCGCCCCGGCGAACTCTTCGTCCCGATCCACTGGACCGACCGCACCAGCAGCGGCGGCCGCACCGGCCTGCTCTCGCGGCCGCTCGTCGACCCCGTCTCGGGCCAGCCGGGTTTCAAGCGAACCCCTGCCTCGATCGTGGCGGTCGCGACGAAATGGCGCGGCTTCCTGCTGCTGGCGCACGAACTCGACGCGCCGCCGAAATGCCTGTGGGCGACGCGCATCGCCGTCCCGTCGGGCACGCTATGGGAACTCGCCGGCAACGGCGACCTGAAGTCTATCGAAGCGCTGCTCCCGCGCGGTGAGCGGATCGACGCACAGGACGCCGCGCGCGGGACGCGCCGCGTCGCCATCGTCGCCGACGGCCGCCTCGCCGCTGCGCTGTTCATCACAGAAAGCGGTGAGCTGCCCCCGCGCGACTGGCTGATCGCGCAGCTTGCCGCACCCGAAGTCGCCCCGACGCTGCTAGCCGGTCGTGCACCCGGCGCTCCGGCCGACCGCGGCCCGATCATCTGCATCTGTTTCGACATCGGCCTGAAGACGATCGCCGCGGCGATCCGCGACCAGCAACTCGCCGACGTTGCCGCGATCGGCGCAGCGATCGGGGCCGGCACCAATTGCGGGTCGTGCCGTCCGGCACTTGCAAGAATATTGGCCGAGGAGACAAGCGATGCAGCGTGACGATTTCGCCCCGGGGACTGTGTGGCTGGTCGGCGCGGGCCCCGGTGATCCGGACCTGCTGACCATGAAGGCAGTGAAGCTGATCGCGTGCGCCGACATCGTCTTTCACGATGCGCTTGTAGGAGCCGGCATCCTGAGCCTTATCCCTTCCAAGACCGATGCGGTGAGCGTCGGCAAACGATCGGGGCGGCATTCCAAAGACCAGCGGACGATCGATGCGATGCTCGTCGAGGCGGCGGCGGCCGGCAAAAGGGTCGTTCGTCTCAAGGGAGGCGACCCTTCCATCTTCGGCCGTTCGGCGGAAGAGCTTAGTGCGTTGCGCGAAGCTGGATATCCGGTCTCCATCTGCCCGGGCATCACAACCGCGTGCGCCGCCGCCGCTTCGGCCGGAATATCGCTCACGCTTCGCGGCGTCGCCCGCGATGTCCGCTTCGTCACCGCGCACAGCAAGCGCGGTGCAGCGCTCGATGTCGATTGGAATTCCCTTGCAGGCGGTGGATCGACCTTGGCGTTTTACATGGGACGCGAGGCCGCCGGAGATATCATGCGGGGCCTCATGCGTGCAGGGATGGTCGGCGACACGTCCGTGATGATTGCATGTCATGTCAGCGGTCCCGGCGAACAGCGCCTCACAACACGCCTCGACCTGCTCGAACTGGCGACCCGATCATTCGCCGCTGACGCACCCACTCTGATCGTCGTCGGGGCGGCGGTGACTCAAGCTGATGTCGCACGTGCCGGATTGACGAATGTCGCGCGGTCGACCCATGGGTAAGCTGAGTGAAATCACCGCAGCGTGCGCAGCCTCGATCGATTTCGATTCAGCACTAGCCGTACTTGCTTCCGGTGCAAGGCCGCTTGACCCGGTAGCCGTGCCGCTCTCTGACGCGGGCGGTCGCCATCTGGCGGCGCCAATTCACGCCCTCCTCGACTCTCCGCGGCACGCCTGCGCCGCGATGGACGGCTATGCCGTGCGCGATTGTGACCTTTCCAGAGGCGCCGCGACGTTCCGTTCGATCGGCATCAGATATGCTGGCAGCCACGACGCAGGGGAAATCGGACCGGGCGAGACGATGCGCGTGATGACGGGCGCTCCTGTGCCCCGCGCCGCCGATCGCGTCGTCATGATCGAATATTGCCGCCAAAGCGAAGGCGACGTCAGGATCGATAATCCGCCGTTCGGGAAACCGCACATTCGGCGGCGGGGGTCGGATTTTGCGTTGGGTCAGCTTCTGATTCCCGAGGGCACGAAAGTTACGCCGGCGGTGGCTATATCAGCGGCGGCCGCCGACCATCACGAACTGCTCGTATCGCCGCGCCCGCGCATTCAGCTCCTCGCGACGGGCGACGAGATCGTCGCGCCGGGCTCCGCAGCGGGCGGCGCATCCGTTATTCCGGACAGCCTGAGCGCAGCGATTGAGCTGCTCTGTCATTCCGCAGGAGCGACGGTGGTGTCGAGGGTCAGGCTCCCCGACGACCCGGACATGATCGCGCGCGCAATGGAATCGGCATCGGCCGACATCATCGTCGTCCTCGGCGGCGCATCGCGCGGCGATCGGGACCATGGCCGCGCCGCATTCGCTCCGCTCGGCCTGGAAATCGCTTTCGCCGACGTCGCCATGAAACCCGGCAAGCCGGTCTGGTACGGAAAAGCCGGAGCGCGGCATATTCTCGGGCTCCCGGGAAATCCCACTGCGGCGCTGACGACGGCCCGCCTTTTCCTTTCACCTCTCATCACCTGTCTTCTGGGCGGGGATGTTGCAGACGCCTTGCCTTGGCAGCTGCTCCCGGCCCTCGGGCACATCGAAGCCAATGGGCCGCGCGAGGCTTTCCTGTGTGCGGCGACATCCTTCAGAGGGGTCGAAGTCAGCGATCGACAGGAAGCATCGGGCCAAGCGCGGCTTGCTGAGACCAATGCGCTGGTGCGGCGACCGGCCAACGCGCCGCCGGTCCTTCCCGGCATGCCCGTGCCGACGCTGCCGCTATGCTGCTAGGTCTCTTGGTCCGACAGCTCGCAAAACCTTCGGCGCGCGACGCCGGGCCGCGTATCCCTGTTGCACGAACGCATCCTGAGGCACCGAATGCGGTCCTGCGTGCCATCACAGAGACAATCGCGAAGCATGGCCCGGAAGCGCTGACGCATTCTGAAAAGCTCATCTGGAACACCGCCGTCGTGATCTCCTTCATGACCGGAGATTGCAGGATTGCTGTGCCGTCCGATGCAAGGGTTCTAAGTTGGGGCGCAGCCCGGGCCGGGTTCAACGAAATGGGCTTCCCCGCGCTGGCCGAGTTGGTCAGGCTGTTCGTGCTCGAACTCGCGTACCGCGCGGACCTCAACGTTCAGAACGGGACGGCAAACTCTGCCTCGCTCCTCCGCATCGCAGTATTGAAACAGAGTTTTCAAGCGAGCGAAGGTGACATCGACTTTCCACGGGAGGTCGAGCAGTTGATTTGCCGCGTTTATGAGTGGGCTTGAAAGAGGAAGAGCTCTGCTGGGTGGCAAGGGGTACGTAAGGTGACCCCATTGCCCCGGTCAGGCAGAAACGCAAAAAGAACGCGATGCATCGCAGCGCCGGCTGCCGCTACAGCGTCAGTGGCTGGGCGCGACCTGCCCGTCGGCAGTCAGGCAAATATAAAGGAGCGGACGTTCGTTCTCTGCAGCGGGGCCAAAAAAAGCGCCCGCTCGGGTTGGTCCGAGCGGGCGTGAGGTGGAGAATTCGCCCTCTTGCGAGGTCGAGCTCTCCTTCGGTCGCGCGGCGCTGGTAGGGCCCGGATCCAGGTTGCGATTGGATGGAGACGCCAAATCGGCGGCCGGCGCATTGCCGCCCGGGCGATCAGCAGCTAGCTCTATGCAGACCAGCGGGGGCGGATGGTGATGCGCAGATTTTTCGGACAGATTGCGGCAATTGCCTGCGTGATCGGCGTGGCCCATGCAGCGCCTGCCGAAGCGCAATCGGCCCAAGTTCAGGATGAAGCGCGTAAAGCCGATTTCGACAACCGCATGGCGGACATCAGGAGGCGGCAGAGTGCGCTTCCGTATAGCGACCAAGCCGCGCGCATCGCCCTGCTCACCGAGCGCGCCACGCTGATTGCCGAATATCATGGCGAAGACAGCGTTGCCCATGCCGATGCCCTCCAGCTGCTCGCTTTCGAATATTATTCGGAGAAGCGTTGGGCCGAGGATGCAGCACTTCGCACGCGGGCTCTCGATATTCGTCGCAAGCTCCAGGGCGATCGAGCGAGCGACACACTTTATGCCGTGCGTGCTCTCGCCCACTCGCTAGCGGAAAACGGCCGAAGACCTGAAGCCACCAAAATATTGGCCGACGTTCTAGGAGCCTGGCAAGGCGGCGCCGACCTGCGCGACGCGGCCGAACGCACGGTGCCGCGCGGGCGCACCGTCGAGGGCAAGGCGCTCGGCATGGCCGCTGCCGCGCATGCGAAGCTCACGCTCGAAGGCGGCGATGCGGCCGCGGCGCTGGCGTCGGCGCGTATCGCTGCCGCCTCTTCCCTTGCCTATCGGCGCGGCTTCGGGGTTGGTGTGCTCGACGAGCAGATGGTCGAACTCGCCGAGCGGGATCCCTCCTTTCACACCGGCGAAGAGACGTTCGCCGAATGGTCACGTCTCTACGCCGACGTGCTTTGGGAAGCTGATCAGGCGAGTCCATTGACCAAAGGTGATGCGCTCCTTGTCTTGCAAGACATTATGGCGGGCCGAACTTCGCGGGCCCTGGCGCGATCGGCAGCGACGCGCGCGGCTGCCGCGTCGGGCGCTGCCGGACTTGCCGCAGAACGCGACGCCAAGGCTGCCGAACTCGGCGCGCTCTTCGCGAGGAGCGAGGGTATGAAAACCGGCAGCGATGCAGATCGTGCGCTCTGGCGAGATATCGGCACGGCCGATGCCGCGCTCGAGGCGATCGACGCCCGGCTGACCGCTGCGACGCCGGGCTATTTCGAGCTGGTGAAGCCCGCCCTTGTTGACGAGGCTTCCGCCACGGCCATGCTCGCTGCCGACGAGGCCTTTTTGATGATCGTGCCCACGCCGCGCGGCACGCATAGTCTGGTCGTGACGCGCGAACGCATCGACTGGCACCGCTCCACCATGACCGAAGCGGAACTGGCAGGTCATGTCCGCCGCCTGCTCTGGGACGTCGGCGCGAATATCGACGTTACGCCTGAAGAAGATGAGCGATGGTCTGCTGAGGGCGAAGGCGACTTCCCGTTTGATCGCGGGACGGCCTTCCGCCTCTATGAGGAGCTGATAGCTCCCCTGAGCAAGGCGCTTGCCGGTAAGCGGCATCTCGCACCGTCCTTTTTTCAAGCTGCGCGATCAGGACTGCACATGCTTAGCAGGACTGCAATTGGCCGAAAGCTGACTGACAGCTTTTGGCGCCCAAACAAAGAGAGCGGGCGTTCCGCAGCAATTCGGAGCGCTCGCTCTCTAGGATGTCGAGCATTGATCGTTAGACTTCGATGCCTTCCGCCAACGTCAGGGCATCTTCCACATCAACGCCGAGGTATCGCACCGTGTTTTCGATTTTGGTGTGGCCCAGAAGAATTTGTACGGCGCGCAAATTCCCAGTCGCCTTGTAGATAATCGACGCCTTCGTTCTCCGGAGCGAATGTGTTCCATAGTCTTCGCTGCGAAGGCCGACCGCCGTGACCCACTCATCAACGAGACGCGCATATTGCCGCGTGCTCATATGGGCGGAGTGGTCGATGCGGCTGGGGAACGCATAGTCCTCGATCGATCCGCCGCGACGCTCGAGCCACGCCAGGAGGCTCCCGCGAGCGTCCGACATGATTTCGAATTGAACTGGTCGGCCCGTCTTCTGCTGAATTACGATTGCCCGCGTTCGCAATTCTCCACCAGTCACTAGATCGCCGATCTTGATCTTCACCAGATCACAGCCCCGCAGTTTGCTGTCGATTGCAAGGTCAAACAGCGCCCGGTCTCGAAGTCGGTGCTCGCGATCCAGATGGAAGCGAATGGCCCAAATCTGTCGTGGCTTCAGCGGGCGCTTTGTTCCAATTTTCTTGCCGGAATTCCACGCCGGCCGTGCTACTGGATAGTCAAATTCTGACCTTCCCATGATCGTTCTCCTGAGGCCAACATGGCCACGGACGAAACGCTTCAAATTCTTAGTTCGCAGGCATTTTCGTGGCTGGTCTTGCACGCTGGACGGCCAACGCTCGACCAATCCGCGCGCCGCATGTAGCATCAACCTGTCAAAGCTGTGTTCGGATGGGCGATGGACCGCATCGATGCGATGAAGATTTTTGTGACGGCCGTCGACGAGGGCAGCCTCGCGGGCGCGTCGCGTCGCCTGCGCCGTTCGCCGACTGCCATCAGTCGCGCGATCGCTTCGCTGGAGGCGCATGTGGGCGCGGAACTGCTCCACCGCACGACCCGCAGCATCCGCCTCAGCGACACAGGCCAGCACTATGCGGCATCGTGCCGCCGCATCCTTGCCGAGCTCGAAGAAGCCGATCTGCTTGCCGGGGGCGAACGCGCCGCGCCGCGAGGGCTCCTGACGCTCACCGCGCCGCCGATCAGCGGCGAGGAAATATTGCGCCCCATCCTCGATGAGTTCCTCGATGCCTATCCGCTGGTCACGGCGCGCCTGCTTCTGGTCGACCGGTCGGTCAACCTGATCGACGAAGGGGTCGATATCGCGCTGCGGGTCGCGGAGCTCCCTGACTCGTCGCTGCTCGCAACGCGGGTCGGAGACGGGGTACGCCGGGTCATCGTTGCGGCGCCGCATTATCTGGCGCAGCACCCACCGATCGAAGCGCCCGCCGATATCGTCGGGCACCAGATCATATCGCTGACCCATTTCGGGCTGGAATCCTGGGCCTTCGCCGCCGCCGGTAAATCCGGCGCCGCGCGCACCGTTCACTTCGCGCCCCGCCTCATCGTCAACAGCGTGCGCGCAGCGGTGGCGTCGGCGGTGGCGGGTGGCGGATTGACGCGCGTCTATTCCTATCATGTCGCGCACGAAGTGAAGGCGGGACGGCTGCAGGTCGCGCTTGCCGACGCCGAACCACCGGTCCAGCCAGCGCACCTGCTGACTCCGGCCGGGCGCCGGTCCGTACCGAAGGTCCGTGCCTTCATCGATTTCGCGGCGCCGCGGCTGCGTGCTGCGTTCAACCGGCTGGCTCTCGACGCTAGCAAGCTCTAAGCTATTATGCCGTTAATCGGCATGATGTCTGTCAATCTGTCTAGATTATCACGGAAAATGACCTGCCCTAGATAGATCCTGTCGACGCAGATTGCGCCGGCCGGACCAATGAAATTTGGCCCGCATTCAACCGAAGAAAGGTCAAATATCATGAGCAATGGAAAGAAAGTCGTCGTCATCACCGGCGCATCACAGGGGATCGGCGCGGCCCTCGTCAGCGCCTATCTCGATCGCAACTATCGTGTCGTCGCCACGTCGCGCTCGATCCAGCCCTCGAACAATCCCGACATCCTGACGATCGCCGGCGACATCGGCGATCCCGAAACCGGGCCGCGCGTCATCGCCGCAGCGATCGAAAAATTCGGGCGCGTCGATACGCTGGTTAACAACGCCGGCATTTTCCTTGCCGGTCCGTTCACCGATTACAGCGCACAGCAATATGCCGACGTCGTTTCGACCAACATCAATGGCTTCTACTACATCACCCAGGCTGCGATTGCGGCGATGGAAAAGCTCGGCCGCGGTCACATCGTCAGCATCACGACGAGCCTCGTCGACCATGCCCTGTCTCAGGTGCCGTCGGTACTAGCTGCGCTGTCGAAGGGCGGTATCAACGCCGCGAGCAAAAGCCTCGCGATCGAATATGCGGCGCGTGGTATCCGCGTGAATGCCGTATCGCCGGGGGTGATCAAGACGCCGATGCACACCCCCGAAACCCATGACTTCCTGTCGGCGCTGCACCCCGTCGGGCGCATGGGCGATATTTCGGACATCGTCGAGGCCGTGCTATATCTTGAAAGCGCCGGTTTCGTGACGGGCGAGATCCTCCATGTCGATGGCGGCCAGTCAGCCGGCCACTGATCCGGCGAGAGCGAGGAGACAGATCATGCCGATCGTAACCGTACAAGTCACCAAGGAGGGCACCGAAGCCGGTGTCGATCATGTAACCCCCGAGCAGAAAGCCGCTATCTATAAGGGAATGAGCCAGGTTCTGTTCGATGTGCTCAAGAAGCCCCCCGAATGGACCTGGGTGATCTTCCAGGAAGTCGAGATGGAGGACTGGGGCTGGGGCGGAATGCCCGTCGCAGAATATCGAAAGAAGCTCGCTGGTCCCCCGGGCTGAGTCTCGTCAACGCACCCCCGAAAACACCCGCCATTGATCGCCGATGGCGGGTGTTTGTTTGCGACGCGAGCGGCAATTGCTTGCAGCTGTGACGACCGGGCAAATTCCGCTATTCAGCGTGCGGGCAAGAGAGGGAGACAGATGGATCGTCTTGACGCCATGCGGGTGATTCTGGCGGTCGTCGACGCGGGCAGCCTGTCCGCGGGGAGCCGCAAGCTGAATGCGCCGCTCCCCAGCGTCAGCCGCAAGGTCGCCGAACTCGAGCGGCATCTCGGCACCAACCTCCTCGTCCGCACCAGCCGCAACATCCAGCTCACCGATGCCGGGCGCGATTATGTCGAAGCCGCACGGCGGATTATCGCCGACCTCGACGAGGCCGAACGGCGCGCGTCGGGCGAATATAACACGCCGCGCGGCGAACTGACGGTCACCATGCCGGTCGAGTTCGGCGCACACCATGTGATGCCGATCGCGCTGTCGTTCATGGCCGAATATCCCGAAGTCACCTTGAACCTCATCGTCTCCGACCGGCGCACCCATATGGTCGATGAACATATCGACGTCGCCATCCGCCTGGGCCATCTGGCCGACAGCGCTCTCTATGCGGTCAAGACAGGCGACTTTCGCCTGATCACCTGTGCGAGCCCCGATTATCTCGAACGGCATGGCACGCCCACGGACCCGCGCGAACTTTCCGCTCACGATGGCATCCTGTTCGGCACCCGGCAAATATTCTGGACCTACCGCATCGACGGCGAGGAGATGATCTGCGCGCCGCGGACGCGGATTGCCGTCAATAGCGCTGCGGGCAATCTGGCAGCGGCGCTCGGCGGGGTCGGGATCGCGCGCCTCTTCGATTATCAGCTGTCGGGGCAACTCCAGTCGGGCGCGCTCGTGCGGGTACTTCACGACGGCGACAGCGAGCCGCGCCCGGTGCATATCGTCTATCCGCGCCAAGGGCTGCTGCCGCTAAAGGTGCGCGCCTTTATTGACTGGGCGACGCCGCGGCTACGCGCCGCATGCACGGGTTTCGACTGCCCCTGACCCGACCCTTGCCGCGATTGAGAGGCTCGCTCTCGCTTTCGCCCGCTACCGGCATTTTCCCGCACGACTAAATCGTTCTGGTCCGCCCCGTCCATCACGGTCGGTGGGCATCCATCCCTTGTTGGAAAGGAAGAACGATGAACGAAGCAAAGGGCACTGCCCTCATTACCGGAGCGTCGAGTGGAATTGGCACGCTTTACGCCGATCGCCTGGCTCGCCAAGGCTATGACCTGATCCTTGTCGCGCGCAACGCCACCAAACTCGAGCGCGTGGCACAAGCGATCCGGAAAGCCACCGGCCGCCAGATCGACACGCTGCCCGCTGACCTTGCGAACCCCGCCGAACTTCTTCTCGTCGAAGCCCGGCTCGCGAACGAGCGCAGCATCACCTTGCTGGTCAACAACGCCGGCATCGGGTCGACCGCTCGCGCCCTCGACGCCGACGTCGATACGATGAGCGCAATGGTGTCGCTCAATGTCGAGGCGCTGATGCGTCTGACCTATGCGGTCGTGCCCGCCTTCGTGGCACGCGGCCGCGGCACGATCGTCAACATCGCCTCGATCGTCGCGGTTGCCCCTGAGGTGCTGAACGGTGTTTATGGCGGGTCCAAAGCCTTTGTTCTCGCATTCAGCCAGAACCTGCGTCACGAACTCGACGGTACCGGGGTCGGCGTGCAGGTCGTCCTGCCGGGAGCGACCGCGACCGATTTCTGGGACATCGCGGGAACCCCCGTCGAGCATTTGCCCGGCGAGATCGTCATGCGCGCCGACCAGCTCGTTGACGCCGCGCTGACTGGCCTCGCGCGTGGCGAATTTGCGACAATCCCCAGTCTTCACGACGAATCCCGCTGGGCCGCCTTCGAGGCAGCCCGGCAGGCCATGGCGGGCGAATTGTCCACCAGCACCCCCGCGGCCCGGTATCTAGCCGCCTAACCCCCGAAGCATAGCAGGAGTAGAATCATGTCACAGAATATCGTCTATACCGGAAAAACCCACACCACCGGCGGCCGCGACGGCGCGTCGCGCAGCTCGGACGGCGAACTCGATATCGCGCTGTCGCCGCCCGGATCGAACCGCACCGGGACCAACCCCGAACAGCTGTTCGCGGCCGGCTGGTCGGCCTGCTTCCTCGGCGCGATTGGCAAGGCTGCCAGCGAACAGAAATTGCGGCTGCCTGCCGACGCCGCTATCGACGCCGAAGTCGATCTTGCGCTGGACGATGGGGGCTTTTCGCTGATCGCGCGTCTCAACGTCAGCCTGCCCGGCATCGACCGCGACACCGCCGAAACGCTGACCGCCCGCGCGCACGAGATCTGCCCTTATTCGAAGGCGACGCGCGGCAATATCGCGGTCGACATCAATATCGTCTGACCCACCCAAAACCGTCGCGCCTGTCGCCATGACATGGCGCGACGGTTTTTGCCGCCAAACTGCGGATGAATAAGGACCTGGATCATGAACATCCAAATGAAACGGAAAATCGCTTTCGCCCTCCTGATGGGAGTCGTGACAACCGGGATTATTTCCTTCACCCTCCTCGCGCTCAATCTCGGTTTTGCGACCGGCTTTGTCGAGACATGGCTGCGTTCCTGGGCGATCGCCTATGTCATCGTCATTCCCGCGATCCTTCTGATCGGGCCGCGTTTGCAGGCCCGCATCGACCGGGTCATCGGCAAGGAGGCGTAAGGTGAAGCACGCAATCTCAAATTTATTTGCCGCCATCCTGTTCACGGCTGGCGCGGCAGCCGCTGCAACTAACACGCCCGCAGGCGTCACGCGCACCGACCTGCAGCGGCACGACCTGTCGATCGCGGGCCGCGAAACCATCCAAGCGCGCATCGACATTGCCCCGGGTGCGGTGGCCCCATGGCATCGCCATCCCGGCGAGGAAGTCATCTATGTCATCGAGGGGACACTCGAATATCAGCTCGAGGGTCGACCGCCGGTCACCGTCACGGCCGGCCAGGTTCTCTTTGTTCCCGCGGGCGTCGCGCATATGGCGCGCAATCGCACCGCCACGAATGGCGCTGAACTCGCGACCTATATCGTCGAAAAAGGCAAACCGCTGCTTGTGCCTGCCGAGGTGCCAACAAGCGAAACGGGAACACAGGAGACGTCGCGATGATCCGTACCCTGCTCTTTGCAGCGCTCGGTTCGATCTTGGCGACCACCGCAGCCGCGCAGCCGATTGATGCCGGGCGCGAAGCTTCGCAATTCGTGCCGATAATCAATGAACCGCCTGCTGAACTGTTCGTCGATCCGCCGCTTGCTGGTCCGCTTGCACGGGGGGCAGTCATCATTCCCTATCAGACGAAGCATTTCCGGATTCTGCCGGTCTTTGGAGCAAGCGCCGTCGATGTCTCGCCGCGCGCAGGCCATCTGCATGTCAGTGTTGATGATTTGCCCTGGCGATGGGCGGCCGCTGGCGACAATGGCGCCGTCGTCGTGAACGGCCTTCCTCCCGGCCCCCATAAGATATTGATCGAACTGGCGACGCCCGAGCACAAGGTTCTGACTGGCAGATCCGTGTCCTTCATCGTCCCAGACTTGACGAAAACAACCGCGACTGGGCCGTCACACGATCATTGATGTGGGTTCTGGCCGATTGCCGTCTGTCCGGTTTTGGTAGCGGGAACGAGTAAGTTGACGATGGACCAAATGCTGGCACGCACCTGCAACGCGAGCTCCGCAAATCGCGACTTAGACCGGCGAATTGCAATGCGGAAGCGGGCGGATATTCGAGTCTAGCGGCTGTGATCCCACCCGGCATCGCGCGCCGCTTGCTCGGCTGCGCCATCGAGCGGCTCCCCCGCCATCATCGTCGCAGCTACAGCAGCGAGCTCCCCCGACGACGCCTGCCGGTAGGCGCCTCGCGCCTGTCCGCGAAGCGTCCGTTCGAGTTGCCAACGCTCGCTCTCGCGGCAGCCAATCCCGTCGATCGAAGCGCTCTCGAAGGTGCGGCAATAGCGCCCGGCCTTGTCTTGGAAGCTGACGCCGATCCGTACCGCAGCGTCGCCAGGCTGGCTGGACGCAAGCTGCATGTCGAGCGCCTCGGCGAGCGGTCCTGCCGCGACCAGCGTGCCGCCCTCGCTCGCCACATCGGCTATGGGCATCCAGGGACGCAGCCCAATCGTCAGCCCAAGCACGAGCGAGGCGGCGATGGCGCCCCAATGTATGGCGCCGAAGCGCGTGCGCCTTGCATCGCGGCGATCGGCAAGGCTGGTGTCGACCTTATCATCGACCGCGAGCAGCGAGCGCAGCCGATCGGGAACCGCCTCTTCCGCGATGGGCGCATAATGCGCAGCCAAACGCGACTTGACCGCGCGGTGGCGTGCGATCTCCGCGGCGAGCGCGGCATCGGTTGCGGCCTCGCGCTCGATCCGGCGGGCGGTCAGGTCGTCGAGTTCGCCGTCGACGAAGGCAGCGACCGTTTCGGGATCCAAGCTCATGCCGCCTCTCTCAGATAAAACATCAATGTTTCGCGCCCTCGGGCGAGGCGCGAGGTAACGGTGCCGATCGGCACCTCGAGTATGTCCGCGGCCTCGCGATAGGCATAACCTTCGACGAGTATGAGCATCACGACCTCGCGTTGTTCGTCGGGAAGCCGTGCCATCGCGCCATCGACGTCACCGCGCAAAGCCCCCGCCTCCACCTCGGCCGCACCCTGGCCCGCGATCTGTACGACCTTGTCGTCGATCGGTGTCTGAACGCCGCGCCGGCCCGCGGCACGGCGCTCGTCGATCCAGAGATTGCGGGTAATGCGGTACATCCAGCTATCCAGTCTTGTCCCTTGTTGCCATTGGTCACGCGATTTCAGCGCGCGTTCGATCGCGGCCTGGCACAAATCGTCGGCGTCGCTTGCATGGCGCGCCAATCCGCGAGCGAACCGGCGCAAGCGCGGCAGTAATTCGACCAGTTCCTCTTCGAAGCGCATATTTGCCTTTTTGCTATGTCCGAGGAAGAAACGACGCCACCCTATCGTTTCTTCCGCATCATGCTAAATTTTTTGCGCGGCCGGTTCGTCGTCTGCCGGCCCCACCGATACAAGGAATTTCGATGCGCGTTTTGATCACTCTGGTCCTGACGATTTCGCTTGTGTCCACCGCAATGGCCACGCGCCTGTTCGCGCAGATAGCGCTGCCACCGGTCCAGCTTCCCGACGCTTCGCGCACGCTGCCCTCGCTGCCGAACCTCGGCGCCGAGCCGGTGATTGCCGTAGGTGACACCCTCGCGAAGGTGCGGCTCGACCGGATCACCACGCTGCTTCGCGACAATCGCGACCGTATCGAGCCCGACCGCGAAGGGCAGCCCGCGGTGCGCGGCATTCTCGTCGCGACAGGCGTCGGCGACGCGATGGTCGCGCGCGCGGCGAAGGAGGGGTTCCGGCTGATCGACCGCGATCATATCGAAGGGCTCGATCTCGATATCGTCCGTTTCGCGGTTCCCGAAGGACGCAGCCTTGGCCGTGCGCAAAAACAGCTCGCCAAGCTACTTCCCGACGCCGAAATCGATGCCGACCATATCTATTTCGCGAGCGGTCCCGGCGGTGCGCTTCCTGCGCCCGCGCTGGCGACAACCGCGTCATCCGGAAGGGCATCGCTCGGACTGATCGACGGCGGCGTTGCTCCGCATCCGTCGGTCGCAGGGCGCGTCGAGCAGCGCGGCTTTGCTGCTGGTGCGCCTTATGCGAGCCGCCATGGCACCGCGCTCGCGTCGCTACTGATCGGTAGTGGCCCGGTGCGGGGCTCGGCCCCGGGGCAAAACCTTCTCGCCGCCGACGTCTATGGCTCCGATCCGGCGGGCGGTAACGCCAGCGCTATCGCGCGCGCGCTCGGCTGGCTGGTTCAGCGCGGGGTCGCAGTGATAACGATCAGCCTTGTCGGACCCGATAACAAGCTGCTGGCAACCGCGATCACGCGCGCGCAGCAGCGCGGCATGCTGATCGTCGCGGCGGTCGGCAACGATGGCCCTGCCGCCCCACCCGCTTATCCGGCATCCTATAAGGGGGTGTTTGCTGTAACCGGTGTTGACGGCAAGAACCGCGTGCTTCCAGAGGCGGGCCGCGCGCTCCATACCGACTTCGCCGCGCCCGGCGACGCGGTGCTCGCCGCGACCGGTGCCAACACAACAAATCGCCTGCGCGGCACATCTTTCGCCGCACCTCTGGTCGCAGGACGCCTCGCGCTCCGCTATCCGACTCCGGCGATAGACCGTATATCCCCAGCGGTCTCCGCGCTGGTTTTCGAAGCGCGCGACCTGGGCAAAACGGGCCGCGACAAGACTTACGGCCACGGGCTGATTTGCGGCGATTGCGGCGGCCGCTGATCCGCCGGAAACTTTCTCGGAAGAAATCCGAACGTCCTGTCGTTCTTCCTCCAGGCCCTCCCCTCCGGGCCGCAAGATGAAGGAGATGGACAATGGCACATCGTATTTTCACCTCGGCTCTCGCGCTTGCCGCGTCGGCCATGGCATTTTCGCCCCCCGCCACGGCGCAGCTGCTCGGCGGCAGCGGCGGACTTGGTGGTGGCCTTGGCGGAACGTTGGGCGGCACGCTCGGCAATCCGACCGGGCCGATCGGCGGCACCCTCGGCACCGCGAGCGACATCACCGGCTCGGGCCGCGGCGACGCCCAAGTCGATCGCCGCTCGGGCCGGGTCCAAGGCAAGGGCAACGCCGATGCGAACGGCAACGGCTCGGCCAATGGCAATGCCGACCTGCTCGGCAGCCCCATCGGCGGCAACGCCAATGGCTCCGGCAGCGCCGCGGGCAGCGGCAGTCTCCACGCGCAGGCGGTTGGCACCGATTTCGTCGGCCAGACCGCCCGCGACGCCGTCGGCACCGCGCAAGGCACCGCATCGACCGCAACCGGCACCGCGCGCGGTGCGGTCGGGACCGTCCGTGACCGGGCCGGCGGCGCGCTGTCAAACGTCTCAGGCAGTGCCAGCGGCGTCGGTTCAGTCGCGGGCGGCTTCCAGGGCAGCCTTGGCCAGCTCGCGGCCGCTGGCAGCGCCGCCGCCAGTGGTAACGGCATGTTCGCGGTGGCTCCCGGCATGCCCGTCACCGATCCGCGCGGCAAGGTGATCGGCCATGTCCAGGAACTGCGCCAGACCGGACGCGGCGTCGTGCAGGCGGTGACGGTCGAGGTCGGCAATCGCGTGGCGACGCTTCCCGCCGTAAGCTTTGCCGGCTCGGGCGATGTCCTCGTGACTGGCATGACCAAGGGCCAGCTCACGAAAGCGGCCGAGCACCAGGACGTCAGTGAATAATCGATCGAAAGGGGCGATCGGCGACGACCCCAATTGACGCCGATCGATCACTGGGCGGGCCGCCATGCGGCCCGCCCTCTTTGTGCTCGCAGATGTCTATTGATGGCCGATTGCGGCCTGACCGCTTTCAGGAGAGAATTTGCGAAAGCAGCCGTTCGCAAATTGCTCCCAGCGGCACGACCATATGATGCAGAAAGAAATGAGGCCGAGGTGACCAAAGTCGCCTCGACCTCATACCGAGCGTTTCGCCCTTCCGACGGGTCGCTAATCAGAAGGCGATGCGCGCAGTTACCCTTGCACCATGGGAGTTGCGGTCCGATGCCAGCGTGCCGGTGTAAGCAGCGCCGAGATGAAACGAGCCCGTGGTATATTCAAATCCGGCTTCGACTTCGGCTGAGTTCTTCGGGATAGCCGTGCCAAGGATGCCGAACGTAGGTCCTCCGGCCGTGAACCGAGATGCAATCGGTGCGGCGCGGTCGTTGAACGCTCGGTTCCAGGCAGCCGACACATAAGGCTGGAAGCCTGGCTGACCGGCGTTTAATTGCGCACGCCCGCCAAGACTGACGAAGGTGGTCTTCTGATCGCCCTTCGCGACGGTCAGTGCCGCGTCGCCGCCGGTTTCAGCGAAAGCATCGCTGCCGGTATCGACATGCGCCAGTCGGGCAAAGGGTGTGATCGCCGTATTGCCCGTGACAATGTCGTAACCGATCTCGCCAAAGATCTGCAGCGTGTCAGCGTCCCGCTTCGACGAAAGCGTTTGAGCCAGCGGCGCGCCGTTGATCGCGCGGGTCGTATCGATGTCGTGCCAGGCATAGCTGACACCGATGGTGCCGCGCAGACCGCCTTCCGCGCCATAAGTGGCATGGGCCGCGATATATTTGCTTTCCACGTTTGCATGGTCATTGCGCCCGCCGAAGCGGAAGTCCGACCCGCCGATACCTGCCGAAAGCGCTGCAGCGAAGCCGCTACCGCCAAAACCGACGCCCGCGACCAGACCCTTGTGATCGGTGTCCATCGCGAAATTCCCGCGCGCCGCGTCAAATTCTCCCCAGCCGCCAAAAGCCGAGCCCCAAACGAACGCACCGCCCTCTTCGGGAGCCTTCATGCCAATCAAGGCATTACGCAGATGACGACTGTCGTCGGTCAGGCCGCTGATCGTGCTAGCCAGAATTTCGCCCGACAGGTCGCCGAAGCTCGCCTGTGCGGTCGCCGCATTCTGGACCAGCACCGCTTCGTACAGCGGATTGTCGACGCCAAGTGCCTGAACCGCGGCCGCCACGCTCGCTTGGTTAAAGCCCACCGCGATATCGGCGAAATCGATATCGTTGCGATAGAGCGACAGCGTCACCGAGTTGGTGCTGTAGCGCAGAAGCGGATCGAGGAAGGCGAGGTCGGTCGTCACCGAACCGAACGTCCCTGTGATTCCCGCACCGCCTGTCAGAATTACATAGTCGGTGCGCGGGTTATAGTTGCCGTCCTCGGCCAAGACCGCCACGCTCGCCGTGCTGGCGATCGTCACAGCACCCGTCGCATCGAGGCGATCTGCGGCGCCCGCTGCGTTAACCTCGACTTCGTAGACCGAGCCTGCAGCGAAGGCGAGGTCGCCATTCACGGTCAGCTGGCCGATCGAGTTGCCCGGCGCAATCGTCCCGCCGCTGGCGACTGTCGTCGATCCCACGGCGCCATTGCCGCCGAGCGTTCCGCCGCTGTTGACGGTCACCGGCGAGGCGATCGAACCGTTTACCGCGAGCGTGCCGCCGTTGACCGATGTCGGGCCCGTATAGCTGCTGTTTCCGGTGAGGTTGAGCGTGCCGGCGCCCTCTTTCACCAGGCTGCCCGTGCCCGAGATATCGCCGCCGAAAGCAGTGTTGCCAGATTGATCGACGGTGAGCTGGCTGTCGCCGATCACGACGCTCGACCCCGCATCGCCTTCGAGACCGCCGATCGTCTGGTCCTTGCCCGTGATGTCGAGCGTGCCGCCTTCGCCTAGGTCGAATTCGGTACCCGGATCGATCGTGCCACCGATCCGCACCGAGCCGCCAAGGATGTTCGTCACCCCCTGGAAGGCATAGTCACCCATGAAGGTCAGCGCGCCGTCACCCATCTTGTCGAGGGTGCCGCTGCCCGAGAAGGCGCCGAGAAAATCATAATTGTCGGAACGATTGAAAACGAAGCGCCCGTCGTTGACGATATTGCCCGCGAAGCTGCCCTCGGTTCCGCCGGCGCCCAGCTCGAAGAAGCCGGTCCCTTCCGTCTTCACGTCACCCTGAAGCAGCCCGGTCAGGACGAGGCCGCCATTGGAAATGACCGTTCCGCCAGTGTGCGCGATGTTGGCGGTGTCTACGGTAAACACGGCGTCGCCGATGAGCTGCAACTGCCCCGTCCCGTCGATGGTCAGGTCGGCCAGATCGGACACGACATCGTCGGTACCGAAGTTCAAGACGAGCAGGCCGTCAGTCCGAACCGAAGGGGTCAGGATCGGCGACGAAGTATCGCCCGCGCCCAGATCAATTTCATTGACCTGCAGCGACGCACCGCTGGCGATCGAAACGCTATCGAATGCGCCGACCACGCCTGTGGTCGACCAATAGCCTGCCGCAACGTCGAGTGTCTCAAACCCGGTCGCTTCGGTAAGCTGCTGCGCCTCGGTCAGTTCAAGGACGTCCCCATCGAGCGTCAGGCTGTCGTTGCCGCCCCCTGCGTCAACGGCGCCGGACATTACGCTACCGGTTCGCAAAGTGACACGATCGTCGAAACTGCCGAGCTGGACAGCGATCCCGCCTGAACCGGTGATCGTCCCTGCGTTGTCGAGGATGATCGCACCGCTGTCATCGCCCCATACGCCCCGACCGCCGCCCGTGATTGCGCCGGTGTTAACGAGCATTGCGGTCCCGAAATTACCGAGGATGACGCCGTCGTTTGCACCAGAGATCGAGCCGCTATTGTTTACTTCGGCACTATCGAGGAAGCCCGCGACCGCAGCGCCAAAGGTCCCGCTTCCGGTGATCGTGCCGCTATTGCTGATCGTGCCGGTCTGCGCGATATCTTGCGAGACCTGCAACCCTTCGACGACAGCGCCCGATGTTGCGCCAGTGATCGTTCCGCTATTGGTGATCGTTGCGGTATCGGTGACGAGGACGACCGCGCCATAGCCGTTGGAGCCCGTGATCGTCCCCGTATTGGTGAGCATGCCGTCAAAGCCCGTTTCCTGGACAAGCCCTGCCCCGCGCTGGATAAGAACGCCGCCCGGCCCCTCACCGGTGACCTTGCCGGCGTTGTCGACCGCGCCGCCGGCCGACAGGATGATCCCGAACCGCGTACCGCTGATGTCGCCGGTGGAACTGTTCGCAACGGTTCCGACATAGTTCGCCAGCGCCTGACCGTCATAGGGATAGATCGAGATGCCATCGGCCAGCGCGCTGCCCTCGCCGCGGATAATGCCGCTGTTGCTCACGCTGCCGCCGCCAATCAGACGCACGCCATCGTTCGATTCGCCTCGGATCGTGCCGCTGTTCGTCACCTGCGTGCCGACCGCGATGCCGACGATATCGCCGATCGCCTCGTCGAACTGATAGGCGGTCGTGATGCCGGCGCCCGCACCTGTGATCGTCCCGGTGTTGGTCACGCTCGACGACGCGGTGGTGATCGTGATGCCGGCGTCGGGCGCGGCGTCGAACCCGTCGTAACTGCCCTCGCCGCGGATCACACCGGCGTTGTTCACGGCAAGTGTGCCCGTCGCGAAGGAATAGATGCCCGACGTGCCGCCGGTGATCGTGCCCCCCTCGGCATTGGTGATCGTTACGTCCGCACGCGATCCCTGCGAGACGCCGGCGCCAAAATCGCTGCCGATCGTGCCGCTGTTCTCGAGCGTCGCGCTGGACATGTCGCTGCCGAAGCCAACCCCATAGCCGTCGCCGCCACTGCCGCCGAGATTGCCAGTGCCGCGAATGTCGCCTGTGTTCACGACCTTGGCGGTCAATCCACTGCGATCCTCGCTTGGATCTGTATTGAGGGCAGTCCCCTGGACATAGACGCCGCCATTAACGCCCTCGATTTCCCCGGCGTTCACGACCTCGCCACCGCCCGACAGGATGATTGCGAACCGCTGGCCCTCGATGCGGCCATTCTCATCGTTGGTGACGTGGGCCGAATAATCTTCGTTCGACTGGTCGACATGCGCAAACATCGAGATGCCATCCGTGCCCTGCGCACCTGCATTGACACCCACGATAAAGCCGCTGTTGATCACGCTCCCGCCGCCGGCGAGGCGAATGCCGTCGTTATTGAGACCGATGATCTCGCCATTGTTGGTAATCGAGGTATTGATTGCGCGGCCCGTCCCATCCGCCATCGGCGTGGTGACGATCCCATATTGGCCGCCGATGATCCGACCGCTGTTGACGATCACCGCGTCCGCCGTCGTAATGACAATCGCATCCTGGGCGGCAGCGCTTATCAACCCCGCATTATTGAGAGCCAGCGAGCCTTCGTTGGAACGGATCGCGGTCCCATTGGCGACGATCTCGCCGTCGTCATGGTTGTTGATGGTGAGGGCGCCCGTCGACTGACCGATGATGGCGGCCGCTTGGCCGCTGATCAGACCCTCGTTTTCGATCACGGCACTGCTGAGCGCGCCTCCCGCAAGGACTCCCAGGAAACCCTGAACGGTGCCGCTGTTGTTGAGCGTGCCGATGCGACCAGTCTGGTCTGCGGTCGCGCCAAGGATGACGCCGAACGGGCTGACATTGGGATTGGCGGGATTGAAGGTCCCGGTGCTGCGAATGGTCCCTTCATTATCGATGGTCCCGCCACCCTGGACGACCACGCCGAACATTTGGCCTTCGATCAGGCCGCCCGGAGCATTGGTCACCGAGCCGATACCGGTGACATCAGTCGCGACAGACTGGGCGAATTCGGAAAGGGCGACACCGGTGCCCGACCCGTTATTGCCGTTCAGTCCGCGGATCACGCCGCTGTTGACCACCGATCCGCCGCCCGCGAGCGAAACGCCGCTGCCTGCGCGGCCTTCGATCGTGCCCGAATTCGTGACCGCAGTGTTGCGCGCGCGCGCCTGCGTCCCCTCGGCATTCTGAAACACGGTGGTCGTAATGCCCGACAGGGCGCCGACAATGCCCTGGCTATTGTTGATCACGGCGTCGGCGGTCGTGATGTTGATCGCATTCTGACCGGCGCTGAAGATGAAGCCCTTATTATCGACGGTCAGCGTGCCGCCGTTCGACGCGATCGCCGTCGCATTTGCAAGGATTTCGCCATTCTCGAAATTATTGACGGTCAGGTTGCCGGTGGACTGGCCGATGATGGCGATTGCGGTCGCACTGATCATTCCATCGTTGTTGATCGTCGCGCTTTCCAGCGCACCGCCAGCCAGAACCCCGAGAAACCCCGAGATGTTGCCGGTGTTCACCACCGTCGCGGCGCGGCCGGTCTGTTCGGTGGTTGCACCGAGAATGAGCCCGAACGGGCTGACGTTCGGGGTCGCAGGGTTCGGATTACCGGTGCTGCGGATCGTGCCCATATTGGTAACAGTGCCGCCGCCCTGCAGCACCGCGCCGAACATTTGGCCCTCGATCACGCCGCCGTCATTGTTCGTGATCGATCCCACGCCGGTGATATTGCTGGCAGCCGCGCCGGGGAATTCCGAGATCGATACGCCGGTGCCGTTGATCATGCTCCCGGGCGCCCCGCTGGTCCCCGAGATCGTGCCACCGTTGGTGACGGTACCGCCGCCGACAAGGGCGACGCCCGATCCTCCCTCGCCGCGGATCACACCGCTGTTCGAAACCTGCGTGTTCGCAGCGAGCGGCTGCGGGGGCAGATCATCGCCATTTGCGTCTTCGCTGAAAAAATAGGAGGTGACGACGCCGTTCGCTGCGCCGCTGATCTGGCCCGCGTTGGTGACGATCGAATTCGGCTGCGCAATCACGATGCCGCCGCTCGGCCGACTGTCGATGCCGCCGACGTCGATGCCGTTGCCGCGAATGACACCGGCGTT
>Ga0155548_156_pt1 | contig 63009 bp, 63 predicted proteins | sample RifCSPhighO2_12_FD_107205 | JGI IMG/M metagenome (GOLD analysis project Ga0155548, IMG submission 107205) | Sphingopyxis sp. RIFCSPHIGHO2_12_FULL_65_19
CATGGCTGAACATTTTTCTCTCCCTTTTTGGTTGCGAATCGAGACCGAAACCTTGCCAGCCTTGTCAGCGGAAGACCACCGTCTTGCGTCCGTCGATCAGCACGCGCTGTTCGGCAACCCAGCGCACCGCGCGGGCCAGCACCTGCGCCTCGGTGTCGCGACCGATGCGGATCAATTGCTCGACCCCGTCGCGGTGGTCGACGCGTTCGACCGCTTGCTCGATGATCGGCCCTTCATCGAGGTCGCTGGTCACGAAATGCGCGGTCGCGCCGATCAGCTTGACCCCGCGCTCATGCGCGCGGTGATAGGGTTTGGCGCCCTTGAAGCCTGGCAGGAAGCTGTGGTGGATGTTGATGCAGCGCCCCGAAAGCTGCGCCGACAGATGCTGCGACAGCACCTGCATATAACGGGCGAGCACCAGATATTCGGCGCCCGCATCGGCCATGATTTGCAGGATCGCCGCTTCCTGCTCGGCGCGGTTGGCGTCGGTCACGGGCAGGTGATGGAACGGCACCCCATGCCATTCGGTCAACCGCCGCTGATGCTCGTGGTTCGACACCACCGCCGCGATGTCGATCGCCAGATTGCCGGTCGACCAGCGATGGAGCAGGTCGTTCAGGCAATGGCTGCCCTGCGACACTGCGATGACGAAGCGCGGCTTGACCCGACTGTCGCTGATCCGCGCATCCATCGCGAAACGCTCTACCACGGGTGCAAAGGCGTGCTGCACAGCAGCCAAATCGTCCGGAAAGCGCGGACCCGCGCCGCGAAATTCGACGCGCATGAAAAAGCGCCCCGAATCGAGGTCGGCATATTGCTGGCTGTCGAGGATGAAGCCATCGCGTGTCGCAAGCAGCCCCGTGACCGCGGCCACGATGCCCACCGCGTCGACGCAGCTGAAAGTCAGGACATAGGGTCCGGTCAAATCCTCATTCCCCTCGCTCAACAATTCCGTATGTCCCCAAATTCCATGTGCCCCCGCGACGGCGGGGACACTCCAGCTTATCGTCGCTTCGCTGCGCGCTTCAGTAAACCACCACGCTGCGGATGCTTGTCCCCGCATGCATCAGGTCGAACCCCTTGTTGATCTCTTCCAGCCCCATGACGTGGGTAATCATCGGGTCGATCTCGATCTTGCCGGTCATGTACATGTCGACGATCTTCGGCACGTCGGTGCGGCCCTTGGCGCCGCCGAACGCGGTGCCGCGCCAGTTGCGCCCGGTGACCAGCTGGAACGGCCGCGTCGCGATTTCCTTGCCCGCCTCGGCAACGCCGATGATGATCGAGGTGCCCCAGCCGCGGTGGCACGCTTCGAGCGCTGTGCGCATCACCTCGGTATTGCCGGTGGCGTCGAAGGCGTAATCGGCGCCGCCGTCGGTCATCTGCACGATCGCGGCAACCGTGTCTTCGCGGCTCATGCCCTTGCTATTGAGGAAGTCGGTCATGCCGAACTTACGGCCCCATTCTTCACGGTCGGGGTTGATGTCGACGCCGATGATCTGGTTCGCCCCCGCAAGCCGCGCGCCCTGGATCACATTGAGGCCGATGCCTCCAAGCCCGAAGACGACGACATTGTCGCCGACCTGCACTTTTGCCGTGTTGATGACGGCCCCCACCCCGGTGGTCACGCCGCAGCCGATATAGCAGCTCGACTGGAAGGGCGCGTCCTGACGGATTTTCGCGACCGCAATCTCGGGCAATACGGTGAAGTTCGAGAAGGTCGAGCAGCCCATATAATGGAAGATCGGCTGGCCCTTGTACGAAAAGCGCGTCGTGCCGTCGGGCATCAGCCCCTTGCCCTGCGTGGCGCGGATCGCGGTGCAGAGGTTGGTTTTGCCCGACAGGCAGCTTTTGCACTGGCGGCATTCGGGGGTGTAGAGCGGGATCACATGGTCGCCCGGCTTCACGCTGGTAACGCCCGCGCCGACCTCGCGCACGACGCCTGCGCCTTCATGCCCCAACACGCTCGGGAAGATGCCCTCGCTGTCGAAGCCGTCGAGCGTATAGGCGTCGGTGTGGCAGATGCCCGTCGCCATGATCTCGACCAGCACCTCGCCGGCCTTCGGGCCTTCGAGGTCGAGTTCGACGATTTCGAGCGGCTTCTTCGCTTCAAACGCAACGGCGGCGCGGGTCTTCATGCGAGCACTCCTGCAATATCTGTTGTTCCGCCTGTTACACCGATCCAAAGGCAGATAAAGGGGCCAATAGGCAATATATTATCCCCAAGGTGAAACAATGAGCGCATGGGACGGCATCGACGAGGTGGTTGCAATCGCCGACGCGGGCAGCTTCGTCGCCGCCGCGACGCGGCTCGGTACCTCAACCTCGCACATCAGCCGCGCCGTGATAGCTCTCGAAAATCGCATCGGCGCGCAGGTTTTCGTGCGCACGACGCGCCGCGTCGTTCCGACCCCGGCGGGGCGCACGCTGATCGAACAGTTCCGCAGCCTGATTGCGGCGCGCAACGACGCTCTCTCGGCGGTCGGCGACGATGGTGTGCCGCGCGGCGAGGTGCGGATGACTTGCTCGATCGCGATGGGCGAGCGTTTCGTCGCACAGATCGCCCGTGATTTTGCCTTCGCCTATCCCGATGTGACCGTGACGCTCGAACTCACCAACCGCGTCGTCGACCTGCTCGCCGAGGGGTTCGACCTCGCGATCCGCACCGGCACGCTGCCCGATTCAGGCCTCGTCGCGACGCGCATCGCCTCGCGCAGCCTCCACCTCTGCGCCGCGCCCGCCTATCTGGCGCGCGCCGGAACCCCAACGTCGATCGACGATCTTGCCCGCCACGAATGCCTGCTCGGCACGGCCCCCGCCTGGCATTTCCGCGCAAACGGCAAAGACGTGACCCACCGCCCCGCCGGCCGCTGGCGCTGCAACAGCGGCACCGCGGTCACCGAAGCCGTGCTCGCGGGCCATGGCTTATGCCAGCTTCCCGATTTCTACGTGATGCCGCATCTGCAAAGCGGCGCGCTCGTCTCGCTCCTCGACCCGCTCCGTCCACCGGAGGAGCCGGTGTGGGCGGTCTATCCACAGCGGCGGCATCTGCTGCCAAAAGTGCGGCTGTTGATCGACAAGCTGCGCGCGGAGTTGCCGGAGGCGTTACGGCGGAGTTAGGCTACATACGTGTGCAATGATTCGTGGCTTAGTTCAGCCAGCCGTCAATCCATCATCAGCGTCGGCAATCCAAGGAAACTCGACCGAAGCCTCCCGCTTCGCCGTTCCAACACTGTCGAAAATCCCCGACGGTTGTCCCGGTGACCAGTATTCCATGTGAAGATCATATCTGGACTGTCATCGACATAGAATTTATCATGAGAATATTCGTAGCGCCCATCTGATCGTTGAAAAATGCTGACCCGACTGCGGCCGTCCGGCGCTAGGATGTATTGGACGACCTCGCTCATCAAAGCTGAGTAAAGGGACTACACGGTTTTCGCAACAATACGCGCCTCTCAACACTCCACCACACTAACCGCCAGCCCGCCCTTCGACGTTTCCTTATATTTGTCGCGCATGTCGCGGCCTGTTTGCAGCATCGTCGCGATCACCGTGTCGAGGCTGACGACATGCGTGCCGTCGCCGATCATTGCGATGCGGCTCGCGTCGATCGCCTTGATCGCGCCCATCGCATTGCGCTCAATGCAAGGGATCTGGACCAGCCCGCCAATCGGGTCGCAGGTGAGGCCAAGGTTATGTTCCATGCCGATCTCGGCGGCGTTTTCGACCTGTGCGTTGGTGCCGCCGAGCGCTGCGGTCAGCCCAGCCGCCGCCATCGAGCAGGCGACGCCGACCTCGCCCTGGCAGCCGACCTCGGCGCCCGAAATGCTGGCGTTGCGTTTGTAGAGCGCGCCGACCGCGCCCGCCGCGAGCAGGAAGGTGCGCACCCCCGCATCGTCGCCGCGGTAGCCGCGCCGGTAGAAGCGGATCACCGCGGGGATGATCCCCGCCGCGCCATTGGTCGGTGCGGTGACGACCTTGCCGCCCGCGGCATTTTCCTCGTTCACCGCCATCGCCCACAGGTTGATCCAGTCCATCATCGCGAGCGGGTCGGTCAGATTCGCCTCGTGGCGGTTGCGGATGTCGTCGGCGATCTGCGGCGCGCGGCGCTTGACCTTCAGCCCGCCGGGCAAGATGCCGGTGCTGCAACAGCCCGCATCGATCGACGCATCCATCGCGGCGGCGATCGCGTCGAGCCCTGCATTCACTTCGTCGAGGTTGCGGTGCGCCAGCTCATTCTCAAGCATCATTTCGGCAAAGCTGTTGCCCGACGCCGCGCCCATTGCGAGCAGGTCGGCGCCCGAGGTGAAAGCGAAAGGCAGACTCACCTCATCCTCGGCGCCGCGGCTGTTGCGTCCCGCCTCCTCCTCGTCGACGACAAAGCCGCCGCCGATCGAGAAATACATGCGCTTCGCCAGGATCTCGCCATCGGCGTCGCGCGCAGAGAAACTCACCGCATTGCTGTGGAACGGCTGGCGCTGGCGCATCTGGAAATGCAGGTCGCTTTTCGGTTGAAAGCGGACGCGCTGACGTCCGAGCAGGTAGAGGAAACCTTCGCTGGTCGCGCGGTCCCAATGCGCCTTGATCGCAGCCAGGCTGGTCGAGGCGGGGATTTCGCCCGCCAGCCCCGCGACAATCGCAGTGTCGGCGGCGTGGCCTTTTCCGGTCAGCGCGAGCGAGCCGTAGAGGTCGGCCTCGACATGCGCGGTCCGGGTCAACAGCCCCGCCTCCTCGAGCCAGACGGTAAACCGCCGCGCCGCGACCATCGGGCCCACCGTATGCGAGCTGGAGGGACCGACACCGATTTTGAAGAGTTCGAACAGGCTGATCGTCATGGCGCGCCTATAGGCGAGGAGACAGCGTGACGATAGCGGCCAATAGCTGCCGCCAAAAATCCGTGTTCCCCCGCGAAGGCGGGGGTTCATCTTCCGGTCGGCGCAATTTGGAACCGGCCGGAGATGGGTCCCCGCCTTCGCGGGGACACACGGCCTTTTCCTTGAAGAATTTTTACGCCGGATAGGTCCAAGTGCCTTCGCGCGCGAAATTCGCCGCGGCAAAATCCCAGTTCAGCAGTTCGTCGACCACCGCGTCGACATAGGCCGGGCGCAGGTTCTTGCGGTCGATATAATAGGCATGTTCCCACACGTCGATGACGAGCAAGGGCTTGATGCCCGCGGTCAACTCGGTGCCCGCGTCATGCGTGTCGGTGACCGACAGCGTGCCGTCGCGCGAGACGAGCCAGGCCCAACCCGATGCGAAATGATTGACGGCGGTTTCCTTGAGCTTTTTCTTGAGGTCGGCGAGCGAGCCGAAGTCCCGGTCGATCGCCGCGGCCAGATCGCCTTTCGGCTCCGTCTTCGCGGGGCTCAGGCTTTCCCAGTAAAAGGCATGGTTCCACGACTGCGCCGCGTTGTTGAACAGGCCCTTGTTGCCCGATCCTTCGGCGTGGTGGACGATTTCTTCGAGCGGCTTGTCGGCCAGCTCGGTGCCCTCGATCGCGGCGTTGACCTTGTCGACATAGGCCTTGTGGTGCTTGCCATGGTGCGTCGCCAGCGTATCGGCCGAAATATGCGGCTCCAGTGCGTCCTGGGCATACGGCAGGGGAGGATGGGCGATCGTCATGGCAGTCTCCATATTGTTTTGGGGTGTTTGCGGCCTTTAACTCGGTATCGTGTGCGAGGGTTGCAACCCCGTGACCGGGAATTTTTGCTGACTGACTCGATCAAAAAACCCCGTGCATCCCCGCGAAGGCGGGGATGCATCTCCGGTCGGCGCCATTTTCAACCGGCGGGCGATGGGCCCCCGCCTTCGCGGGGGCTCACGGCTTATACTCGAAAATCACGTCACCATCGCCAGCAACGTCGCGATCCGGTCGGCTTCCTCCGCCGGCTTGTCGCGCCGGATGCGCGAAATGCGCGGAAAGCGCATGGCGAGGCCCGACTTGTGGCGCTTCGACGCATGGATCGAATCGAAGGCGACTTCGAGCACGAGCGATTTTTCAACCTCTCGCACCGGGCCGAAGCGGTTCAGCGTGTTATCGCGCACAAACTTGTCGAGCCACTTCAGTTCCTCGTCGGTGAAGCCCGAATAGGCCTTCCCCACCGGCAGCAATTCGCCCACGTCGCTCCAGCAACCGAAGGTATAATCCGAATAGAAGCTGGCGCGGCGGCCGTTGCCGCGCTGCGCATACATCATCACGCAATCGGCGGTGAGCGGATCGCGTTTCCATTTATACCACAGCCCCGCGCGGCGCCCCGCAACATAGGGCGCATCGCGGCGCTTGAGCATCACCCCTTCGATCGCGGCATCGCGCGCACCCGCGCGGCGGGTCGCAAGGTCGTCGAAATCGGTCGCGTCGATCACCTGCGACAGGTCGAAATGGCTGTCGGCGAGGCGCGGGACGAAGGCTTCCAGCTGGCGCCGCCGCTCGGTCCACGGCAGACCGCGCAGGTCATTGCCGTCGACCGCCAGCAGGTCGTAGACGCGGACGAAGGCCGGATAGTCGGCGAGCATCTTCTTGGGCACCGTCTTGCGCCCGAGCCGTTGTTGCAGGGCGTTGAAGCTTGCGGCTTCGCCGCCCTGCGCATCGCCGCGGACGAGCAGTTCGCCGTCGATCACCGCATCCTGATCGAACGCCGCGACCAGTTCGGGGAAAGCGCCGCTGATCTCCTCGCCGCCGCGGCTGTAGATGCGCGTCTCGCCGCCGCCCCCCTTACCACCGCGCACAATTTGCACCCGGATGCCGTCCCATTTCCACTCGGCGGCATAGTCGGCGAGGTCAACGCTCTCCTCCTCCAGCGGATGCGCGAGCATGAAGGGGCGGAAGAAAGCGACGTCCTTCAGGTCGGGTCGCTCCGCCCGTCCCTCACCCCACGCAAACAGCGGCGCGTAGGGCGGCGCGATCGCGTGCCACAGCTCCTCGACATCGTCGACCGGCACGTCGAACGCCTGCGCGAACGCCTGTTTCGCAAGCCGCGCCGACACCCCGACGCGCATCCCGCCGAGCGCAAGCTTGAGCAAGGCGTAACGCCCATCGGCATCGAGGCGGTCAAGGAGAGAGGCGGCGACGGCGGGGGCGTCGCTGCGAGTGGTAGCTGCCAGCGCATCGACCGCTTCGGAGACAGTTAAGCCCCTCCCCTTCAGGGGAGGGGTTTGGGCTGCGGGCTCGATACCTTGTGCAAGGCCGATGGCCCCCACCCCCAGCCCCTCCCCTGAAGGGGAGGGGTGAAAAGGTTCGGGCCACAGCAGCGCCGCCGTCTCTGCCGTATCGCCGACGAAATGTCGCGACAGGCGGAATAGCTCCTCATCGACGCGGGTCGCCAGCAACGCCCGCACCGTCCCCGCCTTGACCGCGGGAAAATCCAAACTCTCGGTCAACGCGGCGATCGCCCAGCCGCGATCGGGATCGGGTGTGTGGCGGAGGTAATCGACGATCAGCGCGAGCTTGCTGTTACGCGATCGGGTGTAGATCAGCCGGTCGATCAGGGCCGCGAAACGCTTCACGCCTCTTCTTCCAGATCGCGTCCGACCAGATGCAGCGCTCGCGCCTTGCGCTGATGCAGTTCGCACCAGCGGAGCAGGCCGTCTTCGCTGCCGTGGGTGATCCAGCTTTCTTTCGGGTTCACCTCACTGATCGTCCTCGTCAGCTCGTCCCAGTCGGCATGGTCCGAAATGACGAGCGGCAATTCGACCATCCGTTGCCGCGCGCGCTGGCGCACGCGCATCCATCCCGACGCCATCGCGGTGACGGGATTGGGCAGCCGCCGCGACCAGCGATCGTTGAGCGCCGAAGGCGGCGCGAGGACGATCTGTCCCGCCATCTCGGCCTTGTCGGTTTCGCTGACCAGCCGTAGCTCGCCGAGATCGACGCCGTGCACGGTATAAAGCTGGCACATCTTCTCGAGCGCGCCGTGGATATAGATCGGCGCGCCCCATCCCGCGCCGCGCAATTCGGCGATTACGCGCTGCGCCTTGCCCAGCGCATAGGCGCCGACGAGCACGCTGCGATCGGGTTCCGCGCGCACCGCGCCGATCAGCTTCGCAATCTCGTCGGCGGTCGGCGGGTGGCGGAACACCGGCAGGCCAAAGGTCGCCTCGGTGACGAATATGTCGCACGGCACCACCTCGAACGACGCGCAGGTCGGGTCGGGCCGCCGCTTGTAATCGCCGGTGACGACGATGCGCTCGCCCGCATATTCCATCAATATCTGCGCGCTGCCGAGCACATGCCCGGCGGGATGGAAGCTGAAGCGCACCCCGCCGCACTCGAACCCGTCGCCATAGCCGAACGCCTGATTATGGCTCGCTGCAACATCGACGCCGTAACGCAGCGCCATGATCGCCAGGGTTTCCGGGGTCGCGAATACCGCGTCATGGCCGCTGCGCGCATGGTCGGCGTGGCCGTGCGTCACCGCGGCGCGCGGGGCGGGGCGCGAGGGGTCGATCCACAGGTCGGCGGGCTTCACATAGATGCCGCTCGGGTGCGGCTCGATCCAGGACTTGGCCTTCGCCATCAGGCGGCGAGTTTCCGTGCACGGATGAGATCAGCAACGAACATTACCCGCTCCTCAGCGGCGCGCTCGCGGTCGGGAAGCCGCAACAGGAAGGACGGATGGATCGTCGCGATCAATTTGCTGCCCCCTTCCAGTTCGTGCACCGCACCGCGCATCGACTTGATGCTCGCGCTCTTGCCCATCACGCCGCGCAAGGCGCTGGCGCCCAATGTCACGATCATGTCGGGCTGAACGAACGCGCGTTCCTTGTCGAGCCACCAGCGACAGATGTCGATCTCGCCCGTCGTCGGATTCTGGTGGAGGCGGCGCTTGCCGCGCGGCTCGAACTTGAAATGCTTGACTGCGTTGGTCAGGAAAAGCCGCGCGCGGTCGAGCCCCGCTTCCTCCAGCGCCTCGCTCAGCAGCTGTCCCGCAGGGCCGACGAACGGCCGCCCCTGCAAATCTTCCTGATCGCCAGGCTGCTCGCCGACGAGCATGATCCGCGCGCGCTCCGGCCCCTCGCCCGCCACCCCCTGCGTCGCGTTGCAATAGAGCGGGCAGCGCGTGCAGCGGTCGACCGCGCGCGCCAGCTCGCCCAGCGTCTTTGCATCATCGTCGAGAGCCAATTCGTCAGGCACGCGCGTCCGCCATTTATCGGTCAACGGGTTCGCCAGAGAAACGGCCGCTTCGCGCATCCGTTCCACCCGCGCCTCGGCGCCCGCGAGCAACGGCGCGATATCTTGTGCTTCGGGCAAATTATGCCAGTATTTCTTCGGCATCTCGGCGCGCATCGCGTCGATCTTCACCCGCGCGGGATTGAAGATTGCGCCATAATAGGTGCGCCACTGGTCCTCGACGACATCGCTGTCGGGCACGTCCTGCTTCATGCCGCCCGGACCATAAGCGAGCGTTTCATCGTGCCAGATCGCGCGCGCGTCGGGCGTCACGATCGCCCAATCCATCCCGTAAAAGCGCCGCTGGAAAAAGGGTGCGGTCAGCCGCAGGATGCGGTGCGTCGGCTCGAACCACGCCGCGAAACGTTCGCGCCCTGCCTCCCCGCCGAGGCGGCGAAAGCGCACGAAGGCGTGCATCTTGTGCACGTCGCGGCGGATCGCCTTGTCCGCCCCCCGCAACCAGTCGACATCGCGGTCGGTCGTCCGCGCGAGCAACTGCCGGTCGCGCGCCGCGCGCCAGATGATGCGATAGAGCCGCGCGGGAACCTCCGGATCGCGGTGGCAGATGACGCGCTCGGCGATTTCTACGAGTTCGCGCGGCAGCGATGCTGCGCCTTGCCGCGTCGCCCCCGCCGCATCGCCGAACAAGGACGCGCCGTCTTCGCTCCCGCGCCAGCTCACCTCATCCGGAGGCACTCCGCCCGCGAGCAAGCCGCGCGCGGCCCGCCGCCATTCGGCGAAATCGCCGGGGGCCTGAAGCACGACCTCCCTCACAGCGCCAACGCCAATTGTTCGGGCGGCGGCGCAAAACGCGCCCGGAGGTCGGCGCTGTCGGTCAGCATTCCCGGCCGCCAGTCGGGCGTGACGATGAAGGGTAGCAGCTTTTTCACCGATGCGGTCAGTTTCGCGAGGTCCGTCAGCCGCAGCTTCGTGAGCCGCCGCCCCGCAACGATGCGGTCGACCGCGCGTGTGCCCAGCCCCGGCACGCGCAGCAACAGTTCGCGCGGCGCGCGGTTGATGTCGACCGGAAACACCTCTCGCCGCTGGAGCGCCCAGGCGAGCTTGGGATCGATGCTGAGGTCGAGCATCCCGCCGTTCGCGCCCTCCATGATCTCGGCGCGCGCGAAGCCATAGAAGCGCAGCAGCCAGTCCGCCTGATACAGCCGATGTTCGCGCATCAGGGGCGGGCGCACCGGCGGCAGGTCCTGGCTTGCGTCGGGGATGGGGCTGTACGCCGAATAATAGACGCGGCGAAGCTGGTAGCCCGAATAGAGGTTCGTCGCGGTCTTCAAGATATCGTCGTCACGCGCCGCATCTGCCCCGACGATCATCTGCGTCGATTGCCCCGCGGGCGCGAAGCGCGGCGGCTTCGCCTTGCCGATCAGCCGGCCCCTGGTTGCCTCGATCGCCTCCTCGGCGCCGACGCGCACCGACGCCATCGTCTTGCGGATCGTCTCCGGCTTTTTTTCGGGCGCGAAGCTTTGCAATCCCGCCTCGGTCGGCAGCTCGACATTGGTGGACAGCCGGTCGGCATACAGCCCCGCGAGCGCGATCAGCCCGGGATCGGCGCCCGCGATCGTTTTCAGGTGGATATAGCCGCCAAAGCGATGTTCTTCGCGCAAGATGCGCGCGACCTCGACCAACTGCTCCATCGTATAATCTTCGGACCGGATGATCCCCGACGACAGGAACAATCCCTCGATATAGTTGCGCTTGTAGAAATCGAGCGTCAGTCGCACGACCTCCTGCGGACTGAAGCGTGCACGCTCGACATTGCTCGACGCGCGATTGATGCAGAAACGACAATCATAGATGCAGAAATTCGTCAGCAGGATTTTGAGCAGCGATATGCACCGTCCGTCGGGGGCATAGCTGTGACATATCCCCATGCCTTCGGTTGATCCGATGCCCTTGCTTGCCACCGAATCGCGCTTCACCGTCCCCGACGAGGCGCAGGACGCGTCATATTTCGCCGCATCGGCCAGGATGCGCAGCTTTTCCAGAATCGGTTTGGCGGACATTCCTCATGGCTAGCACGAGAACATAAGAAGAACAATATTCTGAGCCAGGGTCAGGCCTCGCGCCACCGCGCGGGCATTGCGATTTCGCACACCAGCCCGCCCGGCTCCCAACGGCGGTCGATCGTGCCGCCCAGATTGTTGCGGACGCTGCGTTCCATCAGCATGGTGCCAAAGCTGGTTCGGTCGGGCGCGGTTACCCCGCTGGCTCCCGTCTCGGTCCAGGTCAGCCGGAACATCCGCGGCTCGCTGCCTTCGGCATCCTGCGACCAGCGGACGTCGACGCTGCCGCCTTCGTTGGTCAACGCACCATGTTTGACGGCATTGGTCGACAGTTCGTTAAAGGTCAGCGCCATTGCGACGAGCGCATTTTCGGGGAGCAGCAGGTCGGGCCCCGACCAGCGGATGCGCGGAAAGGCCGCCTCGACCTCGCGCATCAACGCATGCATCGAACCCGTCATGAAATTGGCGCCGAGCAGGACATTCTGCGCGCGGTTGAGCGCGTCGAGGCGGCTGTTGATCCGCTCGACATAATCGTCGACGTCGCGCGCAGCATGGCGAGTCAGCGAGATGATCGCGCTGACCGTCGCGAACAGGTTGCGCATCCGGTGGTGGAGTTCGCGCATCAGCAGATTGGCGTTTTCCTGCCGGCTCTTCTGTTCGGTGATGTCGATGCTGATCCCGGTCAGCCGCGCCTCGTCGAGCCTCACGTCCCAGTCGCCGCGCGAGGCAATCCACCGCACGCCGCGTTCGGGATGCTGGATACGATGTTCGACCGAATAAGGGTTGCCGCCGGCCCGCGATTCTTCGAGCGCGACGATCACCCGGTCGCGATCGTCTGCGGGTATCCGCGCCAGCACATCGTCAGCGGTGATCAACGCATGATCATAATCGGCCCCGAACAATTCGGCCACGGCGCCGTGCCAGTGCATCCCGTTGGTGTTCGGGTCGAGTTGCCATGTCGCGATCCCCGAAAAGTCGAGTGCGCGTTCGAGCATCCGCTGCGCTTCGTCGCGCTCGGCGACAACGCGGTGCAGGTCGGCCTCCGCCATGATGATGCCGGCAAAATCTTCGAGCCGCTCCAATTCGGTGTCGCTCAAGCCCTCGCGTTCGTCGCGGTCGATCAGGCACAGCGTGCCGAGAATGGCGCCATTATAGGCGCGAAGCGGCACCCCGGCGTAAAAGCGGATATAGGGTTCGCCGGTGACCAGCGGATTGTCGTGGAAACGCGGATCGCCCAGCACGTCGGTGACGATGACCGGGCGATCTTCGGCAATGACATATTGGCAGAAACTCCAGTCCCGCGGCGTTTCACGCGTGTCGAGGCCGTAGGAGGATTTGAACCACTGACGGCAATCGTCGACCAGCGACACAAGCGCGATCGGCACGCCGTAGAGATCCGCAACCATTTTGGTTACCCGGTCAAAACCAGCCTCCGGCGGGGTATCCATGATGCGATATTCGCGAAGCGTGTCGAGACGGCGCCGTTCGGCGCCTGACGCCCCATCGTCTCCGCCGTCCGCCAAGATCCACCCCTCGCTGCTGCGCGATGCCGCTGCATCGTTCCTGTCCCCGGGGCGCCGCTCTGCCATGAAAATGGTCCCTAAAAAAGCATCGTTGCTGCGTAGCAGGAAAGTGGTGATATTCCACTGACTTACATTGCAGCTCATCGCGTCCCGGCTGACTCTACGCATTGCGGCGCGACAAGTTGCAGCCCTTCGACGGGCTTTTCGGTGCGAAGGACGGGAACCGACCCACGCCGAAACGCGTATCACTCGTTCAAAGAGGGAGGACAATTGATGACATTGGGTGACGAAATTCGCGGGCACCTTCCCTATCTGCGACGCTACGCGCGCGCGTTGACGGGCAGCCAGCAGCATGGCGACAATTTCGTGCACACCACCCTCGAAGTGATCGTCGCGGCGCCCGATGAATTTCACGACGGCAACGACACCCGCATCGACCTTTACCGCAATTTCCACCGCATCTGGGAAAGCGCCTACATCGACGATGGCGAAGGCAGCGACGATGGCGAGCATCCGCTTGTTCGCGCCGCCAACCAGCGCCTCGCGCAGATCACGCCGCTCGGTCGGCAGATATTGTTGCTCACCGCACTCGAAGGCTTTTCGGTCGAAGAGGCCGGGCTGATCACCGGCACCGACAGCGCCACGGTCGAGACATTGCTGGCCGATGCCGTCGGCGACCTCGACCGCGAATCGCGCACATCCGTGCTGATCATCGAGGACGAACCGCTGATCGCCATGGAACTGGAACAGATTGTTCGCGACCTCGGCCACCGGGTTGCCGGCATCGCGACCACGCATGAAGACGCTGTCGCCGCTTTCGAGGCCACCGATGCCGGGCTGGTCCTGGCCGACATTCAGCTCGCCGACGGGTCATCGGGAATCGACGCGGTGCAGGACATATTGGCGATTGCGCCGGTGCCGGCGATTTTTATCACCGCCTTTCCCGAACGGCTGCTGACCGGCGGGCGGGTCGAACCGACTTTCCTGATTTCAAAGCCGTTTCGCGAAAACACCGTGCGCGCGGCGATCAGCCAGAGCCTGCTCTTCACACCGCAGCTTGCGGCGTAAAATCTGATTGGCGGCACCAGCCCGCTCCCCGGCGAACGCCGGGCAAAAATGCTCAGTCCCCGGCCGACCCATTGGCGGTCAGCTGGTCGACATTGTCCATGATCGTGCGGAACGCCTCGCTCGACGGCACGACGTCGGCGCTGCGCCGCGGCATTTCGCCGCCGTCCAGCAACGCCTGGAGCGCCGCACGGCCGCGCGACACGCGGCTTTTCATGGTGCCGACCGCGCAGCCGCAGATGGCGGCGCCTTCTTCATAGGATAATTGCCCGGCGCCGATCAGCACCAGCGCCTCGCGCTGGTCAACGGGGAGCATCAGCAGCGCGCGCTGCACATCGGCGAGGTGCAGGCTGTCGTTCTGGTCGTCGGGCGCGACGAGCAGCCGCTCGGCCGCCATCTCGTCATATTCGGCAGTGAATTTCTTGCGCCGCATCTGCGACAGGAAACAATTGCGCAGGATGACGAAGGCCCAGCTTTTCATGCTGGCAGGGCCCGGCACATATTGCGCGCGCGCCTTCCACGCCTTCAGCATAGTTTCCTGCACCAAATCGTCGGCAAGGTCGGCGTTGCCGGTCAGGCTGCGTCCGAACGCGCGAAGATGCGGCAGCATGGCCGCCAATTCCTGCTTGAAGCTGGCGTCGTCGAGCGGTTGAGGCGTTACAATATTAATATTACGGCCTTTGTCTGAACGCCTGGCATCACTGGTCGGATACTGGCTTAGCGCGCTGTGATTTCATTGCAAGGGTGCCCGTCGACTAACGAACGAGCGCCGACGGCGGGGCGACGACGACAGACGGCTTCACGGTCGGCACAAGAAGGTAAATGGTCACGCTCCGGCTGTCGGCCCTATGGCCGCCATGATGTGACCCCTCACATCGCCCTGATTAGGCCCGCTGTGGCTTCTTGGCAACGCGTTCGTCGCAAAAAACAAGCTGTGCGGGAACCCGAAGCCATCTTCCTCGTTGCTTCGGCATGGCTACGCAAGGCAACAACAGGAGCAACGGCAAAGACGGCCCGCCCCCCACGGCGGAGGCGCCGCGCCGCTCGCAAGGCAGCTTCCCCGGCACGAACGGCGACGAGTGGCACCGCACGCTGACAGGGCGGCAGTCGCCCGAGCCGGTCAGCGCGAAATTGCGCATGATCTACGGCAATATCGTCGCCGAACAATTGCCCGACAACATGCTCGATCTTCTTTCCCAGCTCGATCAGAAAAGCCCGAAGCAATAATGACCGAAATCCCCGCTGCGTCGCAGCCGCAGGCCGACACCCTGTCGGACAGCGAATTCAAGACGCTGCTGGCCGGCGTCATTCCGCATTTGCGCGCTTATGGCCGCAGCCTGTCGGGCAATCCCGACCTGGCCGACGACCTGACGCAGGACACGATGGTCAAGGCGTGGGCGTCGCGCGAGCGGTTCGAGCGCGGGACGTCGATCAAGGCATGGACCTTTGTCATCCTGCGCAACACCTTCCTGTCGCAAATGCGCCGCAACAAGTTCGTCGGCGAATATGACGAAACGGCGGTCGAACGCACCATGTCCACCCCCGCAAGCCAGGAGGACAGCGGCGAGATGGCCGACCTCCAGCGCGGATTGATGGAATTGCCCCAGGACCAGCGCGAGGCGCTGATCCTCGTCGGCGCGGGCGGGATGTCCTATGAAGAAGCGGCGAGCATCTGCGACTGTGCGCTTGGCACGATGAAAAGCCGCGTGTCGCGCGCGCGCGCCGCGCTCGAAGAGATTATGAATAGCGGCCAGTTTTCCCAAAAGCGCGCCGACGCCCCGCCCGCAAGCGAGGCGGTCGATGCCATCATGGACAGCGTCGAGACGATCACCGCGCGGCGCGAAGCGGCGAGCCGCTGAAGGCGCCAAGCCCCTCGACTTTACAGCGCCGACGCGCCAGATTGCAGGTATTCCTCTTCCCAGCCAAGCGAGCCCCTGCCCGATGACAAACCTGCCCCATCTCGCCCTGATCGCCGCACTTTCACTCGCCGCCTGTTCGGTCGCGCCGACCTCGACCGAGGCCGCGCCCGCCGACGCCGCCAAGCTCGACGCATCGGGCGATCACCCGGCGACCCCACTTGCCGACGCGCCCTTCACGGTCAAAGAAATCGCCAGCTTCGACGAACCCTGGGCCATGACCTTTGTCCCCGGCACGCGCGCCGCGCTGGTCACCGAACGATCGGGCAAGCTGAAGCTGTGGCAGGAAAGCGGCCCGACGCTCGACGTCGCGGGGGTTCCCGCGGTTGCTTATGGCGGCCAGGGCGGGCTGGGCGACGTGATCGTCGCGCCCGATTTCGCGACCAGCGGAACCGTTTACCTGAGCTGGGCCGAAGCCGGGCCGGACAAGACTTATGGCGCAGTCGTTGGCAAGGCGACGCTCAAACAAGGGGCAGCCCCGTCGCTGGAAGGGCTCCAGATCATTTGGAAACAGGAGCCGAAAGTCACCGGACAGGGCCATTATTCGCACCGCCTGACCTTCTCGCCCGACGGCAAATATCTGTTCATCGGGTCGGGCGAGCGCCAGAAATTCACCCCGGCACAGGATATGACCGCCAATTTGGGCAAGGTCTTGCGCCTCAATCCCGACGGCAGCGTTCCCGCCGACAATCCCTTCGTCAGCGAAGGCGGGGTCACCGCCCAAATCTGGTCGCTCGGCCACCGCAATATCCTCGGCCTGACGTTCGATGGCACCGGCAAGCTGTGGAACCAGGAAATGGGTCCGAAGGGCGGCGACGAGGTCAATCTGGTCGAGGCCAAGGCCAATTACGGCTATCCCATTGTGTCGAACGGCGACCATTATGATGGGCGGGATATTCCCGACCATCCGACGCGCCCCGAATTTGCGGCGCCGAAACTGTGGTGGAACCCCGCAATCTCCCCCGGCGGGCTCGCCTGGTACGGCGGCGACCTGTATCCGGGCTGGAAGAACAGCCTGTTGATGGGCGCTTTGTCGGGAGAAGGTCTGATCCGCATGGCCGTGGATGGCGACCGGCTTCACAAATCCGACCGATGGGATTTCGGCACCCGCATCCGCGAGGTCGAGGTGCGCGACGACGGCTCGGTCTGGCTGCTCACCGACGGCGACGACGGAAAGCTGGTGAAGCTGATTCCGAAACGGTAAGGGCGGCCGCATGATCCGCGGTTTCCTGACCCGGCGCGCCGAATGGCCCGCGCGCATTCCCGATCCCGACGCGCTGCCGCCGCTGGCATTGCTGTGGCGCGAGATCGGGTCGCTGGCGCGCGCGGTCGGCGGCCGCATCCGCCCGCTGCCGCCCGAACCCAACCCCGACAGCGCGCATCCGCCGGTGATGGTGCTGCCCGGCTTTCTGTCGGGCGACTGGGCCACAAAGGCGCTACGCGCCGACCTTCGCCGCGCAGGCTTTCGTTGCTACGCCTGGGGCCTCGGTTTCAACCGCGGGGCGACCGCCGACATCATCGACCGCATCGACACACGCGTCCAGTGGATCATCGACCGCACCGGCTATGCCCCCGCGCTGGTCGGGTGGAGCCTCGGCGGCATCTATGCGCGCGAATATGCCAAACATCATCCAGGCAAGGTCGCGCGCGTCGTCACACTCGGCTCACCCTTTTCGGGCAGCCGCCGCGCCAATCGCGCCTGGCGGCTCTATCACCTTGTCGCACGCCACCCCGTCGACAATCCGCCGATCGACTTCCATCCCGCGCCGCGCCCCGAAATGCCGACCTTTGCACTGTGGTCGAAACATGACGGCGTCGTCGCGGTCAGCAGCGCGCGCGGACTGCCGCACGAAAGCGACCGCCAGGTCGAGGTCGATTGCGGCCATATGGGCTTCGCTTATGCCCCGACCTCGGTCGCCGCGATCGTCAAGGCGCTGACCGAAGAGGTCGGCGTCGACGCACCGGATCAGCAGACGTCTATGCGATAGGCCGGCGCCGCGCGCCACGCCATCAGCACTCGCCCCGGCCGCTTGCCCGGACGCCCGGTCGATACAAAGCCGATGCGCCGCAGCAGCGCGCGCGAGCGTTCGTTATCGGGGTGGCATTCGGCGACGATCGCGCAGCCCGGCCGCGACGCGGCGAGCGCCTCGACGACCGCGCGCACCGCCTCGGTCGCGATGCCCTTGCCGCGCACGCGCGCCGCGAACCAGTAACCGATCTCATACTCCTGACCCACGCGCCGGTGCACCCCGATCACGCCGTTGAGGTCGAGGCCGCTGGCGTCGCGCACCGCGTGAAACACGTCGCCGCCGCCTGATTTGGCGATCAGCGCACGCGCATCGGCTTCGGTGAACGGCGCGGGCAGGAAATGGACGCGCGCGGTCACCGTCTCGTCGGTGATCGCGGCCAGCGCGCGCGCATCATCGGCAAACAGCGGCGTGATGCGGCAATGGTCGGTCGACAGGGCAAGCAAGGTATCGGTCATGTCGCGTCTTCTTCAAAAAGCGCACGCCGTGACGGGAGGTTTGGTGGTGTGATGATGACCATTCGCCTGTCCGAACACGGCGGCGATGGTCACAGGTGATGCCATGCCGCTCCTATGTAAAGGAGCGCCAATACGCCTTGAATCGGGTGGATCGGTCGTTGGTCATCGCCGCCGTGGCTAAACGCTCCGCCGCCGCCGGTCAATCCCGCACCTTGACGTTGGCATTTCTCGCACTATTTGAAGTTACATGAAACGCGACAGCCGACTTTCGGGCGTGCTCCACGTCCTCCTCCATATGGCCGAGCATCGCGCCCCGATGACCTCGGAGCAGCTTGCGAAGGCGATGCAGACGCACCCCGTCGTGATCCGCCGCATCTTGGGCGGACTGCGCGACGGGGGTTTCGTCCATAGCGAAAAGGGCCATGGCGGCGGCTGGACGATCGCCCGCGATCTCACCGCCATCACGATGCGCGACGTCTATGACGCGATCGGCCGGCCCAGCCTGATGGCGATGGGCAACCGCACCGAGGCGCCCGGCTGCCTCGTCGAACAAGCGGTCAACGCCGCGCTCGACACGAGCTTTCAGGAGGCCGAGGCGCTGTTGCTCGCGCGCTTCGGCGACGTGACGCTTGCGCAGCTCGCCGCCGATTTCCACGCGCGCATGGCCGCGCGCTCCCTCTCCCCCACGACGCAGGAGCATATCCATGGCTGAAGGCGCCCAGCATTTCCTCGACAGCTTCAAGGACCCCGAAGCGGTCGCGCGCTATACGGACGGGCCGCGCCGTTTCGTCCCCGGCCTCGACGGGCTCCACCGCATGACCGGGCTGCTGCTCGCCGAGCGCGTTCCCGCCGACGCGCATATCCTCGTCCTCGGCGCCGGCGGCGGCAGCGAGATGAAGGCGATGGCCGAGGCGTATCCCGGCTGGCGCTTCACCGGCGTCGACCCGGCGAGGCCCATGCTCGATCTCGCGGCCAAGGTCATGGGGCCGAACGCGCACCGCGCCGAGCTGGTCGAAGGTCTGATCGACGACGCCCCCGCCGGGCCTTTCGATGGCGCGACCTGCCTCCTCACGCTCCATTTCCTCGACACCGAAGAACGTATCCGCACCGCCGCCGCAATCCGAGCGCGCCTCAAACCCGGCGCCCCCTTCGTCGCGGCGCACGGCAGCTTTCCGCAAGGCGCGGACGAACGCGACCGCTGGCTCGACCGCTACGCCGCCTTTGCCATCGCGTCGGGCGGTGAACCCGATCAGGTCGCCAAGGGCCGCGCAGCCGTCGCGACGCACGTGGCGATGCTGAGCCCCGAAGCCGACGTCGAGGTCCTGCGCGCCGCGGGCTTCACCGGCGTCGAACAATTCTACGCCGCGTTCACATGGCGCGGCTGGGTGGCATATGCGTGAGGGCGGGTTTGGACCGGAAATTTCTGTTCCCCGGCGAAGGGCGGGGTCCAGAGCGCACTAAACAAACGCCAGCTCTTTAACGCTCTGGGCCCCGGCCTTCGCTGGGGTACAAGATTGCGCTCGCGTCCGCTCTCCACCCCCAAACGGCCGATTCCCAAACCAGATCTCCGCCGATGATCCTGCACTTCGCTCCGCCTCGATCGTCGACGCCCACTTGCTCCACGCATAACTACAATATATTGCGCAATATATTGTATGATTCGCATCACAGGCAGGAAATCGGATGAAAAATACGCGCTGGCCCCTCCTACTCGCCGCCACGACCGCATGGCTGGCGACCGTTGCCGCGACGGACGAAGCCCCGCTCTCGGCCGCCGACCGGCGCGGGGTGGTGGAGCAGCTCGGCCAGGCGCTGGAGGCAAACTATGTCTACCCCGACAAGGCCAGGACGATCGCGGCGACCCTGCGCCGCCATCTCGACGCCGGCGATTATGATAGGGTGACCGACCGGCGCATGTTCGCGAGCGAATTGACCGACGATCTGGTCGCCGCGAGCAAGGATTTGCATTTTGCGGTCGGGGTCGATCCCATATGGGTCGCAGACTATGCCGCGAAACAGGACCCCGCGCGCGCCGCCGCGCTGCGCGAGGCCGAACGGCGCGAAGAGACGCGAAAAAATTTCGGATTTGCGGGTCTGCGCTATCTCGAAGGCAACATCGCCTATGTCGACCTGACGCATTTCGCCGACCCCGAACCCGGATATGATGCCGCCGCGGCCGCGATGCGCTTTATCGAGAATGGCGACGCGGTGATTTACGACTTGCGCTACAACAATGGCGGCTATCTGGAGATGGCCCAATTGCTCGCGAGCCAGCTCTTTCCGGGCGACAAGGATCAGGAGCTGTTCGATTATTATTACACGCTCGACGGCCGGCGGGTCGAGCGCGGCCAATGGGTGCTCCCCGCGCTGCCTTCAAAGCGGCTGACCGGCAAGCCCGTCTATGTGCTCACCGGATCGACCAGCTTTTCCGCCGCCGAATGGTTCGCCTATACGCTCAAGAAACTGGGCCGCGCGACGCTGGTCGGCGAACGCACCGCGGGCGGCGCGCATCCGGTCGACCGCAAACCCGTCGGCACCGACTTTTTCGTGCAGGTGCCGATCGGCCAGATCCGCGACCCGGTCGACCGCGGCGATTTCGAGGGGCAGGGCGTCACGCCCGATCATCCGGTCGCGTCCGCCGACGCGCTCGCCGTCGCGCACCGTCTGGCCCTTGCCGATCTCGCCAAGGCCGATCCGGCGAAACGGGCCGACGCCGACTGGTTCGCGCCCCAGCTTGCCGAACGCCCGCACCCAGACCCGGCCGCACTCAAGGCCATCACCGGCCGCTACGAAGGACGGCGCATCGACCTCGTCGCTGGCAAATTGCTTTACACCTGGCGCGACCGCTTCCGCCTGACGCTCGAACCGCTCGGCGGCGACCTGCTCGCGATCGAGGGCGTGCGCGACTTCCGCTTTCGTATCGTGCGCAAAGGCGGCAAGGTCGTCGCGCTCGAACGTATCGACCGCGATGGAACAACCCAAAGCTATGCCCGCCTCAACTGACATCTCGACCGACCTTGACGACATCTCGTTCCTCGGTCGCCTCAGCGAAGCGTTGAGCCAGCGGATCGAGGAACAGACGCGCCCGTTGTTTGACGACGCCGGCATCACAGTACCCGTGCGGTCCTGCTCGCTGCTCACCGCACTCAGCGAGGCCGGCGAAGCCTCCGCCGCCGACCTCGCGCGCGCGCTCGGCCAGTCGCACCAGCTGGTCGTCCAGAAATGCCCCGCGCTGCTCCGCCTCGGCCTGATCACCCAGCACGCCGACCCCGCCGACGCGCGGCGCAAGATTTTCCGGCTGACCGATGCCGGCCGCGACCAGCTCGCCCGCATCGACGCCTACAGCGCGCGGATCAGCGAGGTCTATCGCGCGCTCTTCGCAGAGGTCGGCGACGTCCACGGAACGATATTGAAGGCGCTGAATGCGCTCGACGCCAGGCCGTTGAGCGAGCGCATCGCAGGGTCGCGGACTGACTAGCCAGCAAACGGCGCCACCACCTCAGCCGTCACGCGCAGCGGCCGCCCGCTTGCCTTGTCGAGCAGCGCCCACACCGTTCGCGCCCGGACATGCACTTTGCCGTCCGCGCCGGTGAATTCCATGAAACGGTCGAACTTCGCGCCCTGCGGCTTGTCGGCGACCCACGTCCGCGCGATCACCGTCTCGCCGGGCCCGAGTGCGCGCAGATAGTCGATCTCGTGGCGCACCACGACCCAGATATAGGCGTCCTTGTGGCTCTGCGGCGCGGCGGCGTCCCAATGCCCCGTCGCAACCTGCTGGATCCACTGGACCCAGACGGCATTGTTGACATGGCCGAGTTCGTCGATGCTCTCGGGCGTCGCCGTGAGTTCGAGCGTGAACGCCCTCATGCGAGTTCGACGGTGGTCACCATATAACCCGCGTCGCGCAGCGAGGCGACGAGGCTGTCGAGATGCTCGCGGTCGCGCGCTTCGCACTCGATGTCGGTGATCAGCCCCTTGGCGGGCAGCGTCGTGAAAATGCGCTGGTGATAGATTTCGATGATATTGACCTGTTTCTCGTCGAACAGCTTCATCACCTTGAACAGCGCGCCCGGCCGGTCCTGCAACCGGATGCGCAGCCGCGCAATGCGGCCCGACCGCGCCAGGTCGCGCAGCAGCACATTCGCCAGCAACCGCGTGTCGATATTGCCGCCGGTCAGCACCAGCCCGACTTTTCGCCCGGCAAATTCCTCCGGATGCGCCAGCAGCGCGGCGAGCCCCGCCGCACCCGCGCCCTCGACCACCGTCTTTTCGATCTGGAGCAACAGGCTGACTGCGCGTTCCAGGTGGCGCTCGGCGACGAGCACGATGTCGTCATTGAGTTCGGCGACGATCTTACGCGTATAGGCGCCAGGCTCCTTGACCGCGATCCCCTCGGCCAGCGTGTCGCCCTCGCACGCCATGTCGACGCCGTTCAGTTCGGCATACATCGACGGATAGAGCTCGGCCTGGACGCCCACCAGGCGCATGTCGTTCTTGATCCCGCGCGCCGCGGTGCCCATTCCCGCGAGCAGCCCGCCGCCGCCGATCGGCACGATCAGCGTGTCGAGTTCGGGCACGTCCTCCAGCATTTCGAGCGCCACCGTCCCCTGCCCCGCCGCGACATGCGGATGGTCGAAGGGATGGACGAAGGTGAGGCCGCGTTCCTTTTCAAGATCGCGCGCATGGGCATAGGCGTCGTCGAACTTCTCGCCATGCAGAACGATCGTCGCGCCGTGGCTCGCGGTCTGCGATACCTTCACCTGCGGCGTTGTGCTCGGCATCACGATGGTGACGGGAACGCCCAGCCTTTTGCCATGATAGGCGAGCCCCTGCGCATGATTGCCCGCCGATGCCGCGATCACGCCGCGCGCGCGCGCTTCTGGGTCCATCAGCAACAGCGCGTTCAATGCGCCGCGTTCCTTGTACGCGGCGGTGAATTGCAGATTCTCGAACTTCAGCCACACCTCGGCGCCGACCATTTCGGACAGCGTCTGCGAATGGAGCGTCGGCGTCCGCACGACCGCGCCATTAATTCGCCCCGCCGCCGCACGCACATCGTCCAATGTGATCGCCGGAAAATCGGCGGCGGAGGTCAGGGTGAGTTGATCAGTCATAGCGGTGCGGCACTAGTGGTTCCAAATCGGAAGGGAAAGCACTTCCTTCGGCGCAGCGCCGGGTTTAGCCTTCCGAAAGCGGAGGGAATATATGGCGACCAGACCAAGCGATGCGGTGATCCGCTTTCATACGCTGAACTATGGCCTGCTCTATCCGGCGCTGCTCGGCACCTTCATATTCACCTTGCTGGACACGGAATTCATATGCTCCGCGCCGCCATGGCCGGCCCTTCTCGCCGCCTATTTCGCGCTTCAGCATATGGAAGGCGCGACCGACCGGACTCGTTACGGCTGGCTCCGTGGGATTTGCGACTGGATCGAGATGGGCCTGATGCTCGCGCTCTTTAGCGCCTTCGGCCATTTTGGAACCGCGCCCGCCGTCCGGCTCAACGACTGGTCTTGCACCAACCTGCTGGCGGCCGCGACCTTTGTGCTGCCCGTGGCCGGGCGGATCGCACGCAACGACGATGATGACGGGCACGGCGGCTTCTATCTTTGGCTGAGCGGTCTGTCGGGGATTGCCGCTTTTGCGGTATTGCTGTCGCTAGGCTGGATTTCCTTCGGCGTCACGCTCGCGGCGTTGCTGGTCTACGCGCTCGGCTTCCAATTCTTCAACGCATGGCTGGCGCGACATTTGCCCTCGACGCGGCGTCCGCCGCTTTCCGAAAGCTGAAGATTCCGCTCGGGCGGGTAGCGGACCGCGCCAACCATGGTTATGGACTGGGCCATGAGCGAACAGACATTGCGCATCAGCTTCATCGGGACCGGCGTCATGGGCGGACCGATGGCGGGCCACCTGGTCAAGGCGGGCCATCAACTGACCGTCTACAACCGGACCCGCGCCAAGGCGGATGCCTGGGTCGCGCAGCACGGCGGTACGGCGGCGGCGACCCCGGCCGACGCGGCGCGCGACGCCGATGTCGTCCTGACCTGCGTCGGCAACGACGACGACCTGGCACAGGTGACGCTCGGCCGCGACGGCGCGTTCAAGGCGATGCGGCGGGGCGCGCTGTTCGTCGACCACACCACCGTTTCGGCCCGGATCGCGCGCCAGTTGTCGGTCGAGGCCGACGGGCTGGGGCTGCTCTGCCTCGACGCCCCGGTGTCGGGCGGCGAAGCCGGGGCGCAGAACGGCACGCTGTCGATCATGTGCGGCGGCAGCAAGGCGGCGTTCGACGCCGCCGCCCCGGTGATGCAGGCCTATGCCGCGCGCATGGTGCATATCGGCGGCCCCGGCGCGGGACAGACGACCAAGATGGTCAACCAGATCGCCATCGCCGGGGTGGTCCAGGGCCTGTCCGAAGCCTTGCGTTTCGCGCAGGCGTCGCGGCTCGACACCGACAAGGTGTTCGAGGCGGTGTCGGGCGGCGCCGCGGCCAGCTGGCAGATGCTCAACCGCTGGGGCACGATGGCGAAGGACGAGTTCGATTTCGGCTTTGCGGTCGACTGGATGCGCAAGGACCTCGGCCTCGCGATCGACGAGGCGCGCGTCAACGGCGCAACGCTGCCGGTCGCTAGCCTCGTCGATCAGTTCTACGCCGATGTCCAAAAGGGCGGCGGCGGACGAAAGGACACGAGCGCGCTCGTGACGCGGTTGCCGAAATGAGGAGCATCGCAATCCTGCTTTCGCAAACAGAAAAGAACAGGTGTGTCCCCGCGAAGGCGGGGACCCATCTCTGGTCGGTTCAAAATAGCGCCGTCAGGAGATGGGCTCCCGCCTTCGCGGGAGCACGCAGCTTTTTCAGCTTCAGCAAAGCCGACTATCTCGCAAGTCTCGCAGGCCCTCCCGCTTGCGGGAGGGGAGCGATTGCCGCCGCGCTCGCCCTCCTCCTCACCACCCCCGCGCACGCCGACACGCTGGTCGACAATGTCAACGGCATCACGCTCGACAAGGACGGCAAGCTCGTTCGCTTCACCGGGCTGGTCATCGACACGCAGGGCAAGGTCAAGCAGTTGCTCGATCGCAAGGACAAGCGCCCCGAACGCCCCGATTTCAAACAGGACGGCCAGGGCAAGACCCTGATCCCCGGCCTGATCGACGCGCACGGCCATGTCATGGGGCTGGGCTTCCAGCTGATGCTGCTCGACCTGTCGAACACGGGCAGCCTTGCCGAGGCGCAGGCGGCGATCCGCAAATATGCCGCCGACAATCCCGAAATGCCGTGGATCATCGGGTCGGGCTGGAATCAGGAAAAATGGGGTCTCGGCCGTTTCCCGACCGCCGCCGACCTGGACGCTGCGGTCCCGAACCGCCCCGTCTGGCTGGAACGCGTCGACGGCCATGCCGGCTGGGCGAACAGCGCGGCGATGACCGCCGCGAAAATCACGCCCGCGAGCAAGTCGCCCGAGGGCGGCCGCATCGAGATGGAAGGCGGCAAGCCGAGCGGGGTTTTCGTCGACGCGGCGATGAGCCTGATCGACAGCGCCAAGCCCAAACCGCTCGCGCGCGACCTCGACCGCGCGCTGTATCTGGCGCAGCAGAAACTGCTCGAACAGGGGATCACCGCGATCGCCGACATGGGCACGACCATCCAGGACTGGCAGGCGTTTCGCCGCGCGGGCGACAAGAAACAGCTCGCCGTGCGTATCCTCAGCTATGGCGGCGACATCGACAATATGGCGATCATCGCCGGGTCCGAACCGACGCCGTGGCTTTACGACGACCGGCTGCGCATGGTCGGGGTCAAGCTCTATCTCGACGGCGCATTGGGTTCGCGCGGCGCCTGGCTGAAATCGCCCTATAGCGATGCGCCGGGGCAAAAGGGCCTGCCTCTGCTTACCCCCGCCCAGCTTCGCAACAAGATGGTGCGCGCGTCGATGGACAAGTTCCAGGTCGCGATCCACGCGATCGGCGACGCCGCCAATGCCGAGGCGCTCGACGCGATCACCGACCTGACCGCCGACCTGCCGGGCGAGCGTCGCTGGCGCATCGAACATGCGCAAATCATCGACCCCGTCGACATTCCGCGCTTCGCGAGCCTGAAGGTCATCGCCTCGATGCAGCCCGTCCACCAGACGAGCGACCGGCTGATGGCCGAAGCGCGGCTTGGCCCCGACCGGCTGAAAGGCGCCTATGCGTGGCGCAGCCTGGAAGCGGCGGGCGCCCGGCTGGCCTTCGGGTCCGACGTCCCGGTCGAAAGCGCCAATCCCTTCCCCGGCATCGCCGCCGCGATCTCGCGCACCGATGCCAGGGGCGAACCCTTCGGCGGCTGGCGCCCAGAAGAAGCGGTCAGCCGCGAAACCGCGCTCGACGGCTTCACACGCACGGCCGCTTTCGCCGGTTTCGCAGAAGATCGCATCGGCACGCTGATGCCCGGAATGCGCGCCGACTTCCTGATCGTCGACGCCGACCCGATGCTCGCCAGCCCCGACGAGATCCGCCGCATGACCCCGCTCGAAACCTGGATCGGCGGCTATCGCTATTACAAGAAAAAGGAGGGGGCGACCGTTGGCCGCTGACACGCCGACCCGGCGCGCGCTGCTGACCGGCATGGCGGCGCTGCCGGTTGCCGCGACCGCAGCTGCCGCCGAACGCAAGGAGCGCCGATCAAAGAAGCGCAAGCCCGCAAAGCCAAAGGTCCAGCATGTCGATGTCGCGATCATCGGTGCGGGTGTGTTTGGTGCCTGGACCGCGTGGCACCTGCTGCGCGCGGGCCAGTCGGTCCGCCTGTTCGACGCCTATGGCGCGGGCCATGCGCGCGCCTCGTCGGGCGGCGAGAGCCGCGTCATCCGCATGGGGTACGGCGCCGACACCATCTATTCGGAGATGGCACGCGAATCGCTGCCTTATTGGAAGGCGTTATCCGACACCGCCAGCGCGCCGATCTTTCACAACACCGGCGTCCTGTGGTTCGCGCCGCCAGGCGACGCCTATACCGCGCAGTCGCTTGCCTGGCTTCAGGCAAACCGCGTCGGCCACGAACATGGCGACGTCCGCTGGCTCCAGGACAAATATCGCCAGATCCAATTCTATCAGGGCGAAACGGGCATCCTCGAAACCGAAGCCGGGGCGCTGATCGCCGGGCGCGGGGTGCAGGAAGTCATCGCCGACGCGCAGATCGAGGTCGAACGCGTCGTGATGCCCGCACCGCTATTTTCCAAACGCATCAGGCGCCACACGCTCCCCGATGGCGGCACCGCCGACCATCTCGTCTATGCCGCCGGCCCCTGGATCGCCGAACTTTTCCCGCAGCAACTGGGGGGCAAGATCGTCGCGACGCGGCAGGAAGTCTATCATTTCGGCGCGCCGCAAGGTGACAGCCGCTTTGCACCGCCCGAACTCCCGGTCTGGGCCGACAACAGCAATGGCGGCATCTTTTACGGCATCCCCGATCTGGAAGGAGCGGGGTTCAAGATCGCGATCGACCGCCACGGGCCGCGCATCGACCCCGACACCATGGAACGCACATTGACCGCCGAGGGTATCGCGGAGGCGCGCGCCTATCTCGCGCGGCGTTTCCCCGGCCTGGCATCGGCACCGCTGATCGGCGGGCGCGTCTGCCAATATGAAAATAGCTCGAACGGCGACTATCTGATCGACCGTTTTCCGGGACAGGAACGCGTGTGGCTCGTCGGCGGCGGGTCGGGCCACGGATTCAAGAACGGCCCCGCGGTCGGCAAACGCGTCGCGGCACACATCCTCGACGCCAAGCTCGCCGTCGAACCGCGCTTCAGCTTCGCTACCAAGGGAACGACGGCGGCGCGGACGGTTTTCTGAGGAGCCTGGGCCCCTGCGAAGGCAGGGGCCCATCTCCCGAACTGGAATGTTACGCGGCGGCGGGTGATGGACCCCTGCCTTCGCAGGGGTACAACGGGGGATAAGGTGCGCCTGACCGACTGCCACAATATCGACGATTTCCGCGCGCTCGCGAAGCGCCGCCTGCCGTGGCCGGTGTTCGATTATATCGACGGCGCCGCGGATGACGAGGTGACGCGCCGCCGCAACCGGGCCGCCTTCGACGACTGCGACCTCATCCCGCGCGTGCTCGCCGGGGTCGAAAGCGTCGATATGCGGACAACGCTCTTCGGTCGCGAGATGGCGATGCCGCTCTTCCTCTCGCCCACCGCGCTCCAGCGGCTCTTCCACTGGCAGGGCGAGCGCGCCGTCCTCCGCGCCGCCGCGAACGCCGGCACCGTCGCTGGCATCTCGAGCCTCGCAACGATCAGCCTCGCCGAAGCTGGCGCGCTCACCGACGGTCCCAAGCTGTTCCAGCTCTATGTCCATCACGACGAGGGCCTGAACAAGGCGATGCTCGACGCCGCGCGCGACGCGAAGTTCGACGCGGTCGCGCTGACCGTCGATACGATCGTCGGCGGCAACCGCGAACGCTGCCTGCGCTCGGGCTTCACGTCGCCGCCGCGTTTCACCGCCTCGAATATGCTGAGCTATGCCGCCAAGCCCGGCTGGGGCCTCAACTATATGCTCCGCGAAAAATTCAGCCTGCCGAACCTTGCGACGCATGTGTCCGAAGGCTCGAGCGTCCCCAAATCGGTCGCCGAATATTTCACCTCGATGCTCGACCAGAGCCTCGACTGGAAACGCGCCGAGGCGATCCGCAAGAAATGGGATGGCCCTTTCTGCCTGAAAGGCATCGTCGCGGTCGAGGATGCCAGGCGCGCCGCCGATATCGGCGCGACCGCGATCATGGTGTCGAACCATGGCGGGCGCCAGCTTGACGGCAGTATCGCCCCCTTCGACGCGCTCGCGGAGATTGTCGATGCGGTCGGTGACAAGGTCGAGGTGATCTGCGACGGCGGCATCACGCGCGGCACCCATGTTCTGAAAGCGCTGTCGGTCGGCGCGAAGGCCTGCTCGGGAGGGCGGCTTTATCTCTACGCGCTCGCCGCGGCGGGCGAAGATGGCGTCGCGCGCGCGATCGCCCTGCTCCGCGCCGAAATGGAGCGCGGCATGAAATTGATGGGCGCCCGGTCCCTCGCGGATCTCGGCCCCCATAATCTGCGCTGGCGCTGACTGTCCGCATGACCGTCGCGCGCCGTTCGTCGTCCGGACGATGAAGGTGGGAGGCGGCTTCCCCCGAAGCCGCCTCCGGGCGCAGGCTTTTTAAAAAGCCGCGCCGAGCGAAAACACCACGGCGCCGTCGGCCCCGACGCCTTCCTTGTAACCCAGCGTCTTGGGTGCATCGGTGTTGACATAGGCAACGCCCAGCGTGAGCACTTTCCAGGTGAAGTCGACGCCGACCGAATAGTCGATCACTTCGCCGTCGAGCCCGCCAAGGAAGCTGTCGCTTTTGGCATAGCCGAAATGGCCCTTCAGCTTCACCGGCGTGTCGGGAATCTGCACGCCGACATCGCTATACAGATAGATCGCGCTCGCATCGCCGAGCGAATCCTGGCCGCCGGGCGCCCACGCGATGCCGCCCTTGACCGTCGCCGGGCCGATCGCGCCGGTCAGCGAGGCATAGGGTTCGATGACCGAGGTGTCGGCAACGCCCGGATAAAGATAGAGCGTCGCGCCGACATCGGCGGTCAGCCCCGGCGACACTTCGGTTGCGAAACCGGCAAAAACGTCGATTTCGGTGCCGTTGTTGAAACCGATGCTCGACCCCCAGGTGCCGACATACAGGCCGCTGTCATGTCCGACGGTAAAGCCGCCCTGAATCGCGGCTTCTTCGTCCGACTGGCTGAAGCCGCGGAATCGATAGTCGCTGACGACGGTTGCGCTGCCGGTGATCGTGATGCCGTCGCCCGATTCCTCGTCCTGGGCATGGGCGGTGGCGGGGAGTGCTGAAACGGCAATGAGCATGCCAAGGCATGCGCGGGAGAGATTTTTCATGGACTGATCCCTGTATCAAGATTGATGGATCGTCCCTGCCTGCCGCACGACAGCCAGCCTCTTTTCGGGCCGATCCGGTCTTGCGTGACACTTTTGTTATCGAAATTGCTGCGCTGCACAAATGAAAAGTCGGCATCCGCCGATTTTCGCGCATCTTGATCGCCCGATGCGACTTTTGTGCAACAGGCGCGGCGACGGAAACCGCACGAAAAAGGGGGCGGCCTCCCCCGAAGCCGCCCCCTTAGCGCGTGGTCGCTGACCCGCTAGGCGATCAGAAAGAAACGCCCAGCGTAAAGACCACGGTTGGATCGAACAAGGTATCGACGGCCTTGATGCCCGACTTCTTGATGTCGGTATCGACATATTGGACCGTGAAAGTCGCCGGACCTGCGGCAAAGGATGCGCCGAGCGACCAGTCGAGATAATTGCCGCCGGGCGCCAGCGCGCCAAGCGACCCGTCGGTATAGCCGAGCCCCGCGGTCAGCGTGACCGGCGTATCGGCAATGCCATAACCCAGACCCAGGTTCAGGTAGATATTGTCGTCGCTGCCCAGCGAGTTCTGGTCGGGGGCATAAGCCACCATGCCCGTTGCCGAGACCGGGCCGATGTCGTGCGACAGCTTGCCGATGATTTCGACATAATCGCTGGGGCCGGCAAAGTCCTGGTTGCCCGGATACATATAATAGGTCGCACCGATGTCGACCGAAGTGCCGGGGGCGATCTCGGTCGCGAAACCGGCATAGAGGTCGAGTTCATATTTGCCGTAGAGCGGGCTGTCGGGAAGCGTCGAACCCCAGACGCCGGCATAGAAGCCGCTTTCATGGCTGGCGGTCAGCGTCGACTGCAACGCGACCTTTTCGTTCGACAGCGAGATGCCGCGGAAACGATAGTCCGATGTGACCGAAATGCCGCCCGAAAGCGAGATCGGGCCGCTGGCTTCTTCGTCCTGCGCAAAGGCGGGCGTCGACATGGCGGACGCGGCGAGCAGCATGCCGTAACATGCCTTGGTAAGAAACTTCATGGGTGATCCCCCCTAACAAAAAATCGGATCGTCCCGGCCTGCGTGCGCGTTCACACCTCTTTGTGCGGGCATGTGACGACGAACAGGCTCGAAATTGCCCAATTTGGTGCGACGCACAAACAAAAATTGCGCAATCGACCGAATCTGCGTCAGGGTGTGTCTTTCGCGCAACAGCCGATCGGCGGCATCGCGGGGCTTTGCCAAGCCGCCCACGGACGGCTAAAGAGCGGCATAACCCCCTCTTTGTCGAGCATCATCCATGAGCGATCACAATCCCGGCCTGCGCCCCTGGCGCGACATCGCGCGGCGCACATCGCGCCAGATCATGGTCGGCGCCGTCCCCGTCGGCGGCGGCGCGCCGATCAGCGTCCAGACGATGACCAACACGCTGACCAGCGACGCCGTAGCGACGATCGACCAGATCCGCCGCTGCGAAGAAGCCGGCGCCGACCTGATCCGCGTGTCGTGCCCCGACACCGAATCGACCGCCGCACTCGGCAAGATCGTCCGCGCCGCGCGCATTCCGATCATCGCCGACATCCATTTCCACTATAAGCGCGCGCTCGAAGCCGCCGACGCCGGTGCCGCATGCCTGCGCATCAACCCCGGCAATATCGGCAGCAGCGAACGCGTCGGCGAAGTCGTCCGCGCCGCCAAGGCCAACGGCTGTGCGATCCGCATCGGCGTCAACGCCGGGTCGCTCGAAAAGGATCTGCTCGAAAAATATGGCGAACCCTGCCCCGAGGCGCTCGTCGAAAGCGCGCTCGACCATATCAAGCTGCTCCAGGACCATGATTTCCACGAATATAAAGTCGCGGTAAAGGCGAGCGACGTCTTCCTCGCCGTCGCCGCCTATGCGCAGCTTGCCGACGCGGTCGACTGCCCCCTCCACCTCGGCATCACCGAGGCCGGCGGGCTGATCGGCGGCACCGTCAAATCGGCGCTCGGCATCGGCAACCTCCTTTGGGCGGGCATCGGCGACACGATCCGCGTCAGCCTGTCGGCGGAACCCGAAGAGGAAGTGCGCGTCGGCTACGAAATCCTGAAATCTTTGGGCCTGCGCACCCGCGGCGTCCGCGTCGTCTCCTGCCCCAGCTGCGCGCGGCAGGGCTTCGACGTGATCCGCACCGTCCAGGCGCTCGAAGAGGCGCTCGGCCACATCAAGACGCCGATGTCGCTCTCGGTATTGGGCTGCGTCGTCAACGGCCCCGGCGAAGCGCGCGAGACCGACATCGGCATCACCGGCGGCGGCAACGGCAAGCATATGGTGTTTCTGTCGGGGGTCACCGATCACCATGTCGAGGACGCCGACATGATCCAGCACATCGTCAAGCTGGTCGAAGCAAAGGCCGCCGAGATCGACGCAGGCAGCGCGGTGAGCATGGACACCTTGCACGGCAAGGCGGCGTAAACACGGATATCCTTTGCGAGCTCGGACGTCGGCTTTGGGGTGGGGAGCGGACGTCCGTTCCGCCCTCTCGTCACCCCGGACTTGATCCGGGGTCCATGACTTCGGCACCGCTGTGGATCCCGGATCAAGTCCGGGATGACGATCAATGCTATGTCGCCTTCCGGTCGAAAGTTGACAGCGCACGCCCCACCCCACAGAGCGCGCGCATGACCCTAAATATCCGCCCCGCCACTCCCGACGACCTGCCGCTTATCGCCCAGTTCATCCGCGACCTCGCCGACTATGAAAAGCTCGCGCACGAAGTCCGTTTCGACGAAACAAAGCTTGGCGAGAATCTCTTCGGCCCACGCCCCTATGCCGAAGTCGTGATCGGCGAACTGGACGGCACGGCGCAGGGCTTCGCGCTCTTCTTCCACAATTTCTCGACCTTCGAGGGGCGTCCCGGCATCTATCTCGAAGACCTGTTCGTGCGCCCCGAAGCCCGCGGATCGGGGCTCGGCAAGGCGTTGCTCGCACATCTTGCCGAGCTTTGCGTCGAACGCGACTGCGCGCGCCTCGAATGGTCGGTGCTCGACTGGAACACCCCGTCGATCGGCTTTTACCAGAGCCTTGGCGCGAAGCTGATGGACGAATGGACTGTGATGCGCGTCGACGGCGATGCGCTGACGCGGCTGGCCCACAGCTGATCTCCATTCCCGTTCGCATCGAGCGACGGCGAGATGCCCGCGGATCATATACCCTTTCGAGATGTCTCGATTTCGCTCGACACGAACGGAAGTGGGGCGTCGCTTATTTCCGCGGCCGCCGCCGCTCCATCGGCCAGCTTGGCATATGCGCATCGGACAGCGTCTTGGCGTCTGCCGGTGCGACGCCAAGGTCGGTGAGCACCCGCAGCAGCGCGTCGGCCGGCGGCACCGCGATGTCGGGCAGCACGCCCTCGCCCTCCCAATCCTTGCCGGTCACGGGATCATAAGTGCGTCCCACCGGGATGAAGGCCGCATAACCGCCGCCCAGATCCTCGCCGGTCCCGAAATGATTGGCACCCGCCGTCGCGCTGCCGACCAGCGTGCCGCGCCGCGTATGCTTCATCGCGAGCGCGAAATGCTCGGCGGCCGACGCGCTGGCGCCCGACGTCAGCACATAGACTTTCACATCGTGCAGCCGCGTATCGGCATTCGGCGTTGCCCAATGTTCGCGCGTCACCATGCCCGCGTCGCCCTTCGCAGGGCGCATCGATGCCAGCCCGGCAATCGGCGATCCGCCGCGCGCATCGACCGACGCGCGCGTCGCCATCGTCACCAGCCGCGTCGGCTCGGCGAACAACCACGGGAAAATCACATCCATCTGGTCGAGCCCGCCGCCATTATGCGTGCGAATGTCGAAAATGATCGCTTTCGCATCGGCATGGTCGGTCATGAATTTCGCGGCCTGTGCGGTCACCGTCGCATCCATCGGAAAGACGTTGAAGCGGACGAAGGCGATTCCCGGCGCGATCCAGCCCGCCTGCTCGACGGGCACCTTCGGCGAGCGGCGCACCGGCGCCGCAGCGCCCGGCGTCGTCGCCGCTGGCGTGCGCGCCGCTTCGGGCACGCGGATGCGCAAATGCCCATCGGGTGCGACGGCGTTCACATCGGCGTCGATCGCCTCCCCCAGCGCCGGGCCGGACAGCGACTTATAGCGTCCCGCCGCGATGCCCGCGCGGATCGCAGCGGCATAACGCTTGCCCGTGTCGGGATAGACATAGTCGCGTTCGAGCAACGCCGCATATGTTTCGGCAACCCCATCGGCGCTCGCCTCGTCCGCCGCATAGGCGGGCGGCGGCGCCAGTATCGGCACGACCGCCATCCCGGCGGCGAGCAACAGCGCGGGCAAAATACGCGAAGAAACAATCATCCTCATCTCCCATCCAGCCCCGGCCGGAAAGGCGTGTATCATATCAATAACACAGATCAACTACATTTGTAGTCGGTTGCCTTATTTCTTCCGCGCGAACCAGACGAGCACGACCCCGACGATCGCAAGGATCACCCCGTTGCGCGTCCACGTCGTGTCGCCGAGCATGAAGCTGCTGGCCGGCCAGCGCACGATATCGAGCCCCTGCAACACCCACAGTCCGCCGACGAGGATCGCGGCAATGCCGACGATCGCCAAAATGCCCTTCAATGCTGCCATGTCGCCCTCCCTATTATCGCTGCAATCCGATCAGCGGCCGCAGCCAGCCGATGTTGCGCCCGATGATGTAGAATAGCCAGCATCCGATCGTCGTCGTCACCAGGAGGACGAGGAACGATGGCAGCGCCGCAGCGCCCGCTTGCAACAGATACCAGCCAACGACGACGATGATCGTCTGATGAATGATGTAAAAGGGGAACACCGCTTCGGCGAGCATCGCGCGCTTTGGATGGTCGCGGTTCCAGAAACGGTCGGCGATTCCCACGAACGCAACGATCGCCATCCACCCGTTGACCAGCCGCATCAAATGATAGGGCGGGAATACCGCGTCGGGCGCGACCGTGCCGCCCGCCCAGGTCCATTCGATCCAGGCAACCGGCACAAAGGCGAGCAGCGCCAGGACCAGCGCCACCTTCCAATATCGCGCCGCCGTCTCGAACAGCACCGGCCGCACGCGAAGCAGCCAGCCGACGAAGAAGGGCACCAGATAATGAAGATGCGACGGTCCATCGTCGAACAGCGCGTGCGTTTCGTCATGCGTCGGAAACAGGACATAGATCAGCGCCCACAACGCCAGCGGCGCGACCAACATTCGCCACCCGCGCAAAGCCCCCGCCGCGATGCTGGTGATTTTCGCACGCGCCGGCTCCGGGATCAGCGCGAGCAGCAAGGCCGCGAGCATCGTATAGACCCACAGATAGACGACGAACCAAAGATGCTGCCACGTGGGCAGGATGATGCCCTCCAGCGACCCGAAGCGGAAATAGTCGTGGGCCCAGAAATGCAGGAAGCCATCGGCGTAGCCGTGCTGCCCCACCAGTTCGATCCACGGCTGCGGCGGGATGATGACGATGATGCCAAAGACGAGCGGGACCAGCAGCCGCACGCTGCGCGACCGCGCGAACGCCGCGCTGCCGCCGAGTTTCGCAAACAACGCCGCGCTTGCATATCCCGACACAAGGAACAGCAGCGCCAAGCGCCAGCCGTTCGTCGCGAGCATCGGAATGGTGACCCAATCGAGCGGCTCGGCGATTTTGACGTGCCAGCCCCACGGCACGAAATACATGCCGATATGATAGAGGATCAGCAGGCCGAACGCCGCGATGCGCAGCCAGTCCATGCCGTAGTGGCGTCCGCCGGTCATATTCCCTTCCCGATCAATCCCCTCCCGCAAGCGGGAGGGGCAACGAGGCTTGCCAGCTTGCTGGCTAGCCGCAGTGGGGTGGGCGGGCAACGCCGCGCCATATGCCCACCCCGCTGCGACTAGCGCCTGCTACGCAGGCCCAAGTCTCGCTGCCCCTCCCGTAAACGGGAAGGGAAGTGGCTATTTCACCACCCGCCAAGCCAACTCGGCAAATTCGCACAACAAAGGCCGCGTGTCGCGCGGATCGATAATATCCTCGACCCCATATTTCTCCGCGGTGCGGAACGGCGAGCGCACGCGATTGAGCCGCTCGCGGATCGCCTCCAGATGCGCCGCCGGGTCTTCCGCCGCCTCCAGCTCGCTCTTGTACGCGACCTCGACCCCGCCCTCGATCGGCAGGCTGCCCCAGTCGCCCGACGGCCACGCAAAGCGGTACTGGAACCGCTCGGCGTTCGACATAGCGCTGCCCGCGATCCCATAGGCGCGCCGCACCACAACCGACGCCAGCGGCACCGTCGCGCGGTAAATCGCGTTCATCGCCTGCACCCCGTAACGGATCGTCCCCGTGCGCTCGGCCTCGCCGCCGATCATGAAACCCGGATTGTCGACCAGGTGGACGATCGGCAGGCGGAACTGGTCGGCCAGCTTCACGAACCGTTCGGCCTTCTCGCTCGTCTTCGCGTCCCACGATCCGCCCAGATAGGACGGATCGCTCGCGAGCACCGCGACCGGATAGCCGTCCAATCGCGCAAAGGCGGTGATCACCGCGCGCCCCCACCGCGCCCCCATCTCGAAGACACTGCCTTGATCGAACACCGCCGAACAGATGCGCCGCATCGAATAGACCTGCTTCGCCTCGCGCGGCACGACCGACAGCAAGCTCTCTTCGCGCCGGTCGACCGGATCATTGCATTCGGTCCGCAGCGCCCGATCGTGGATCGACGAGGGCAGGTAAGACAGGAACCGCCGCGCCGCCGCGAAAGCCTCGGCCTCGCTCGCCACCTCGTCATCGACGACGCCATTGCGCGTATGGACGTCAACCCCGCCCAATTCCTCACGGTCCAGCGTATCGCCGATCGCCGCCGCGACCGCCGGTCCCGCCGCGAACAGCTGCGACAGCCCGCGCACCATGATGCTGTAATGGCTCGCGACGACCCGCGCCGCGCCCAGCCCCGCGGTTGGCCCCAGCGCCAGCGCCACCACCGGCACCGTATCGAGATTGGCGATGATCTCATGCCACCCCGGCACATGCGGGATATAGGTATAGCCCATATCCTCCAGCGTTTTCACCGACCCGCCGCCGCCGGTGCCGTCGATCATGCGGATCAGCGGCAGGCGATATTCATGCGCCATCGCCTCGCACTGAACAAATTTCCGGTGCAGCGCCGCATCGGCCGCGCCGCCGCGCACGGTGAAATCGTCGGCACTGGCGACCACCGGCCGCCCGCCCACATTGGCGCGCCCGAAGATGAAATTCGACGCCGCCAGATCCTCCAGCTCGCCATCGGGTCCGTAAGTCCCCCGCCCCGCGATCTTCCCGATCTCGCGAAAACTGCCCGGATCGACGATCGCCGCGAGCCGCGCCCGCGCGTCCATCTTGCCGCGGCTGTGCTGGCGCGCGACCTTTTCCTCGCCGCCCATCTTCTCGGCCATCGCGCGGCGCTGACCCAGTTCGTCGATCTCTTTTTCCCAGCTCATGGCGCAAAGGCTATCTTACGTTGACGGAAACGTCATGCAAAACCTATCGTCGGCCCATGACGCGTCCTATCGCCCTCGCCTTCACCGTCGCGCTGCTCGCCGCCGCGCCCGCCGCGGCCAGCGAGCCGCGCACGCTCCCCGGCGTCGAGGATGCTTATAAAAGCGAAGCGTTCGATCCGGACCCGATGGCCTCCATCGACGCGGCGCTCGCCAAAGCCGGTCAAACCGGCAAGCGGGTGCTCCTGGTGATGGGCACCGGCGGGTGCCATGACAGCGCCTGGCTCGCCAACCTCATCGCCACCGACCGCTTCGCCCCCGTCCGCGCGCGTTACGAAATCGTCTACGCCGACATCGGCATGCCGCATGTCCGCGGCCTCGGCCGGAATCCCGAGGTTGCGAAACGCTTCCGCTTTCGGATCAAGGGGACGCCGACCGTCGCGATCGTCGATGCGGAGGGCACCGTCCTCAACCGCAAGGCCGCGCCCAAATGGCGCAACGCCGCCAGCCGCAGCGACGACGACATCTATAATGAACTGATGAACTAGGGAGAGAGACATGGCCGAGATGAACCTTGCGGGGCGCGTCGCGCTCGTCACCGGCGCGTCGCGCGGCATCGGCCGCGGCATTGCGCTGGGGCTGGCGGAGGCGGGCGCCGACATCGCGGTCAACTATACGCGCGGCGAAGAGGCCGCGGCCGAAACAGTCGCCGCGATCGAAGCCCTCGGCCGCAAGGCCAAGGCCTACCAAGCCTCCGTGACCGACGAAGCCGCGTGCACCGCGATGGTCGCCGCAATCGAGGCCGACTTCGGCGCCATGTCGATCCTGATCAACAACGCCGGCATCGCCAGCCGCGGGCTGTCGGTGGCCGACACCAGCCCCGAAGAGGTCGACAAGCTGTTCGCCGTCCACGCCGCCGGGCCGCACCGCCTGTCGCGCCTCGCGCTGCCGCAGCTGCGCACCCACGCCCGCAGCGACATCATCGTCATCTCCAGCATCGCGACCTATGTGAACTCGCCGAACGGCGCCCCCTACACGATGGCGAAGGCGGCGGGCGAAGCCCTCGCGCTCACCCTCGCGAAGGAGGAGCTGCGCAATGGCGTCCGCGTCAACATCGTCGCCCCCGCGCTCACCGTCAGCGACATGGGCGAGAAACTGTCGCGCGCGATCACCGGCGAGGCCGACATCCATCACCTCGACGAAAAAATGCCCTTTGGCCGCGTCGCCGTCCCCGCCGACGTCGCCGCGGCGGTGGTGTGGTTCGTCTCGGGCGCGAACAGCTATTGCTCGGGCCAGAAACTCAATATCGATGGCGCGGGACAGGCGACCTTTCGCTAAGGCGCCTCCATGCGCCCCGATTCGCCCTCGCCCGTCATCCCCTTCCTGATCGCCTGCGCGGGGATCGCGACCTTTTCGGCGATGGACGTGCTGATGAAGGGGCTGTCGATCGACATCGGCGCCTATAACGCTGTCCTCTGGCGCACCGGCACCGGCACGCTGCTCGCGGGCGCGCTCTATTTCGCCAGCCGCCCCAAATGGCCCGACCGGCCAACGATGCGGATCCACGCATGGCGCTCGCTGTTCGTCGCGGGCATGGCGCTGAGCTTCTTCTGGGCGCTCGCGCGGCTGCCGATGGCGGAGGCGATCGCGCTCGCCTTCGTCGCGCCGCTGATGGCGCTCTATATGGCCGCGATCTTCCTCGGCGAAAAGATCGGCCCGCGCTCGATCGCCGCGTCCATGCTGGGCCTGTGCGGCGTACTCGTCATCGTCGCGGGGAAGCTTGGCGGCAGCGACTATTCGGACGAGGCGCTGCTTGCAGTCGGCGCAGTGTTCCTCTCGGCGTTGCTATATGCCTACAACCTCATCCTCGCGCGGCGGCAGGCGAAAATGGCCGAGCCGATGGAGATCGCCTTTTTCCAGAATTTCTTCGTCGCCGCGACCCTCGCGCTGGGCGCGCCCTGGTTCCTCGCCGTTCCCGGTGCGGAACAAGCCCCGAATATCGTCGGCGCGGCAATCCTTGCGACCAGTTCGCTGCTGCTGCTGAGCTGGGCCTATGCCCGCGCCGAAACGCAGATCCTCGCGACCACCGAATATACCGGCTTCCTCTGGGCGATGCTGTTCGGCTGGTTCTTTTTCGACGAAGCCGTCACCTGGCCGACGCTGGCGGGCGCGGTGCTGATCGTCGCCGCCTGCCTGATCGTCGCGCGCAAGGCGCCGCACGGCGATCCCGTGGAGCCGGCGGCGGCGTAAACAATAATCTCATACAAATTCACACCGCCGCGCGCGCGAGCCGATCGTTGATCGCCGCGCCCAAGCCCTCGACCGGAATCGCCGCCACCGCGATTTTCGTTTTCGCACTCGCCGCGCCCGCATGCAGCGCATCGAACAGACGCGCCGCCGCCTCTGTCAGATCGCCCGCGGCGCTCAGGTCATAGTCCCCCGCGACCGCCCCAAATCCGATCCCGAACTCGTCTGCGGCAAAATCGACCGCCCCCAGCCGCACCGGCTTGCCAGGCGCATAATGGCTCGCGAGCATCCCCGGCGCGACGATGTCCGATCCCTTCCCCCCCGATACCGGCAAGCCGCTCGCTTCGCCCAACATATCCGACGTCACAGGCCCCGGCCGCAGTATTTCGACCGCGCCGTCCTTGACCCGCACAATCGTCGATTCGACCCCCGCCTTCGTCGGCCCGTCGTCGATCACCAGTGCGATCCGCCCGTCGAGGCTAGCGAGCACATGGCTTGCCCTTGTCGGGCTCACCCGCCCGCTTGCATTGGCACTCGGCGCCGCGAGCGGCGCGCCGGTCTCGGCCAGCAGCGCCCGCATCGCCCGGTGCGCCGGCACTCGTATCGCAATCGTGTCGAGCCCCGCCGTCGCGATGCTCGCAACCGGGCAGTCGGGGCTGCGCGGCACGACCAAGGTCAGCGGCCCCGGCCAGAAACGGTCCGCCAACCTCCGCTCGATCGCGCCGAACACGCCCAGCGTCTCGGCCGCAGCAAGGTCCGGCACATGCACGATCAGCGGATTGAAATCGGGTCGCCCCTTCGCGGCATAGATGCGCGCCACCGCCTCCGCATTGCGCGCATCGGCGGCGAGGCCATAGACCGTCTCGGTCGGCACCGCGACGAGTTGCCCCTCCCCGATCAGCATCTTCGCGTCCGTGATAGTCTGGCTATCGAACCGAAGTGTAATTGTGGACTTTGAGGGATCGGCCATGCCGCGCTATAGCGCCCGCGCAACGAGATTCATCAAGAAAGTCGGCTTCCGCCATGACCTACACGCCGCCCACCACCGAACAGCTTTTCGTCCTCAACCATATCGCGCGCATCGACGCGATGGCGGCGCACGACAAATTCGCCGCCGCGACCCCCGACATGGTCGAGGCGATTGTCACCGGCATCGGCGAGTTCGCCGCCGACGTCTACGCCCCGCTCAACCGCGTCGGCGACACAGTCAATCCCAGGTGGCAGGACGGCCAGGTCACCATGCCGCCGGGCTTCAAGGACGCATATAAACAGTTCGTCGAGGCGGGTTGGGGCAGCATCGACGGCCCCGGCGAATATGGCGGGCAGGACCTGCCCTTCACCCTCGCGACGGTGGTGATCGAGGCGCTGGGCAGCGCGAATATGGGCTTTTCGCTGTGCAGCATCCTGACCCCCGGCGCGATCCACGCGCTGATGGCCTATGGCACCGAGGACCAGCGCCGGACCTGGCTTCCCAAGCTGGTCACCGGCGAATGGAACGGCACGATGAACCTGACCGAGCCCGCCGCGGGCAGCGACGTCGGCGCGCTGCGCTCGACGGCGGAGAAGGTTACAGACGGCCCCAACGCCGGGCTCTACCGGATCAAGGGCCAGAAAATCTTCATCACCTTCGGCGAGCATGACCTCACCGACAATATCGTCCACCTCGTCCTTGCGCGCACCCCCGGCGCGCCCGAGGGGACGCGCGGCATTTCGCTGTTCGTCGTTCCCAAATACCGCCTCGACGACACGGGCCGTCCGACGATCAGCAACGGCGTCCATTGCGCCTCGATCGAACATAAGCTCGGCATCCACGGCTCACCGACCGCCGTCATGGTCTATGGGGAGGACGAGGATTGTCTCGGCGAAATCGTCGGCGACGAAATGGGCGGGATGCGCGCGATGTTCGTGATGATGAACAATGCGCGGCTGATGATCGGATGCCAGGGCATCCAGGTCGGCGAGCGCGCAACGCAGCAGGCGCAGCGTTTCGCCGCCGAGCGTGTCCAGTCGGCGCTCGCGGGTTCACCCGATCGCACCCCGGTGACGATCGACCAGCACCCCGACGTTCGCCGCATGTTGTGGCGGATGCGCGCGCAGACCGAAGCCGCCCGCGCGCTGACCTATTATGCCGCGGCGCAGATCGACTTCGGCAAATTGGGTGACGAAGCCGCCGCGATGCGCGCCGACGTCCTCATCCCGCTGGTCAAGGCGCACGCGACCGACATCGGCTGCGAGGTCGCGAGCCTCGGGGTGCAGGTGCACGGCGGGATGGGTTTCATCGAGGAAACCGGCGCCGCGCAGCATTATCGAGATGCGCGCATCGCGCCGATCTATGAAGGCACCAATGGTATCCAGGCCGCCGACCTCGTCGGGCGCAAGCTCGGCATGGCGGGCGGCGATCTCGTCCGCTCGCTGATCGACGATATCGCGCACGGCGCCGCCGACTTCCCCCAGTTGCAGCAGCTCGTCGATGCGTGCCGCGCGGTCACCGACTGGATGGTCGCCGCGAACACCGGCGACCGGCTTGCGGGAAGCTATCCCTATCTCACCATGCTCGCCACCGCGACCTGCGGCTGGCTGATGGCGATCCAGCACAAGGCGGCGCGCGCCGCGCTCGATGAAGGCCATGGCGACCGCGCCTTCCTCGACGCGAAGATCGTCTCGACGCGCTTCTATCTCGAACAGATCGTCCCCGCGGCGACCGGCCTCGCCGCCTCCGCGCTCGCCGGCGATGCAGCGCTCGAACCGCTTCCGGCCATCGCCTGAAACACTTGGAATCCTGCGCCCCGCGCCCGATCGCGCGGCGCAGGATTTCATTCATAATTAACGCGATGATAACCATCTGGGACTAGACGCGACCGGCAATTGCTGGAGACGTGCGTGCCCATTCCGGTCAAGAACCTGATGATCAGCTGGCGAACGATCGCACTGTCGCTGTTGCTCAGCATCGCGGCAGGGCTGTCGGCCCTCGCCGAACCGATCGACCGGATCGCCGAAAGCGCGGTGGGGTGGAACGCCTGGCGGCCCGTTTCGGGCGACACCGTCATCCTCGCGCTCGACGACAAGACGATGGACGCCGTCGAAAATCGCGATTTCGACGTTACACACCACGCAAAGCTGATCGGCGCAGTCGATGCCAGCCCGGCCAAGCGGCTGTTCGTCGATTTTTCTTACGAACGCCGCCTCAAGGACCGCGAGTTTCCCCAGCTGGCGAAGGCCGTTCGGCGCATGGACAAACGGATCGTCCTCGCCGTGCCGAGCAGCAACACCGACGGGACAAAGGCAGTCGTCGACTATTGGCCCGACGCCGCGTTCGGCACCCGTGCGCCGCGGGCGTGCATCTGCTGGGAATATGATTTCTGGCAGGTGTGGCGCGTGCCGCTCGCGGTCACGGCCGACGGCCAGTTGCTCCCGACCTTCTCGGCGCTGCTTGCCGACCGCCAACCCGACAAGCCGGGGGTCTTTGCGCTCGACCTGTCCTACGACACCCGGACGATCACGCAATATAGCGCCATCGACCTGATGTCGGGCAAGCTCGATCCGGAACTGCTGCGCGGCAAGGACGTCATTTTCGCACCGACCGCCTCGGCGTCGCCCGACCAGCATTATCTGCCCGGCCACGACAAAGTCTATGGCGCCTATATCCATTTGATCGCGGGCGAAGCGCTGAAGCGCGGGAATCCGATCGACATCGGCTGGATTCCGCCGCTGGTCGCCGCATCGATCATCCTGTTCGCCGCCCTCGCACTCGGCGCCGCGCGCTGGTATTCGCGCATCGCGCTCGGCACCGTCCTGCTGCTGATCGCGGCAAAAGTCCTTCTCGGCCTGTCGCTGATTTCGGTGCAGATCGGCGCTGCCTGTTTTCTCGCCGTCGTGCTCAGCACCAATGTGTCGCGCACCCGCCGCCGCCGCTCGGCACAGCGCGAGAACCCGGTCTCCGGCCTGCCCAATTTCGAGGCGCTGCGGTCGCTGCCGCCCTTCGGCAGCGCAACCGTCGTCGCCGCCAAGGTCGTCAATTTCGAGGATCTTGCCGCCTTCATCCCCGGCGACGGTATCGGCAAGCTGGTCGAACAGGTCACGCGCCGACTCCAGCTGGCATCGCAGGGCACGACGCTCCACCACGATCTCGACGGCACCTTTGCCTGGCTCGTCCCTTATTATCAGCACAGCCAGATCGAGGGGCAGCTGGCGGGTCTCGCTGCGCTGTTCAACGCGCCGCTGACGATCGGCGAGTTGCGCGTCGACGTGGCGATCGCCTTCGGCGTGAACGACGAGTTCGAGGGATCGAACGCCCAGCGCCTCGCCGCCGCGCTCGTCGCCGCCGAGCGTGCGATCCGCACGCGCTCGCTGTGGACCAAATATACGTCGCGCCAGAAAGAGGACGCTGGCTGGCAATTGAGCTTCCATTCGCAGCTCGAGGATGCGCTGACCGGCGGCGACATCTGGGTCGCGTTCCAGCCGCAATATGAAATCGCGACAAAGACGCTCGTCGGGGTCGAAGCGCTTGCGCGCTGGACCCATCCGACGCGCGGCCCGATCCCGCCCGACGAATTTATCGTCCAGGCCGAAAAGAGCCAGGACATCTATCGCCTCACCCTGTTCGTGATGGACCAGGCGATCCGGTCGGCGGCGCAATTGCGCGAACGCGGCGTCCACATCAACATGTCGGTTAATCTTTCGGCGACGCTGCTCGATCACAGCGACCTGGTCGGCACGATCCGGGTGATGCTGACCGCGCATCACCTGCCGCCCGAAATCCTGACGATCGAGATCACCGAAACGGCGCAGATCGAAAACAGCCGTCAGGCGCGCCAGACGCTGGCGCAGCTGCGCCGGACGGGTATTCGCCTGTCGATCGACGATTATGGCACCGGCCAGTCAAACCTCGAATATCTGACCGAAATCGAAGCCGACGAAATCAAGATCGACAAGCGATTCGTGATGACCATGCGCGATTCGCAACGGAACCTCGAAGTGGTGAAATCGACGATCGATCTGGCGCATCGCCTGGGCGCCGTCGCGGTCGCCGAGGGCATTGAGGATGCCGAAACCATGACCCTGCTCGCGGGTCTCGGCTGCGATGTCGGACAGGGTTATCATCTTGGAAAGCCGCAATTGTTTTCCGAACTTTTGGCGACCCTTACCGGCCTTCCGCGCAACCGCTCCGCATAACTGCCAAACTGGCGGCATTGGATATAGTTAAGACTCGATTTACCTTATCAATTAAGGTATATACTCCGTTAACTGTTCCTCGTGGGCAGTACGAACAGGAGATAAGTCATGGGTTGGTTTTGGCGATTCCTGGGCGGCGGCGGCTCCGGCAACGGTGGCGGTCAAGCCTAAGCAGGAAACAAGTTTCGGGAGGGGCTCCGGCATTGCCGGGGCCCTTTCTTTTTGTCCGCGGCCCACGCGCCCGGCGCGAACCGCGCCCTATTTTCCGCCGCTCCCGATCTCGCCGTCCGACGCGGCGCGCACCGCAGCTGCGCGCCGATCCGATCGCCGAAATTTTGGTCTTTTGACAGGCCTTCGGGCGCGCGCGGCGGAAACCCGCGGAATGCCTTGCCCGCCGGGTTCCGAACGTCCATCACCCGCGACGAGACGAATCAAATTATCGACGAGTTGAGTCGTCAATCTGTCATTTACTCTCTTGCATCGTGCCGCCGACGTGGCACTATAGGTGGTGGGTCAACCACGGGGGCACCCCAATAAATTGTATCAGGCTGCAAGTGGCGGATTTCCGTCGTCCATCGCATATGGACACGGGAAAACCCTTCCTGCGCGCAAAAAAGTGCCCACGCGGACAGGTTTAGATGCTAAGACCGGGGCTTCGTCCCGAGTCGAACAAGACAGGAACAAAGCGCACTGCGTGCGCGTTCATATCGGGGGCGAATAAGATGGATTTTCGGGAAACGGAACGGGTGGAGACGAGCGACGTGGCGACGATGGAACTGACAAAGAACGACGCTCCGGCGGCTCCCGAAGGCAAGGGCGAATCGGCGCCAGCGGCCAAGCTCAACGACAGCAGCGAGGCGAAGGTCCACGCGCGCCGGTTCGACATCGTCACCGAACGCGACCGCGACGCGCTGCTCACCGATTTCGGCAAGGAAACGCTCGAGGATCGCTACCTCCTCCCCGGCGAATCATATCAGGATCTCTTCGCGCGCGTCGCGTCGGCCTATGCCGACGACCAGGATCATGCGCAGCGCCTCTATGATTATATCTCGAAACTGTGGTTCATGCCCGCGACCCCCGTTCTCTCGAACGGCGGCACCGGCCGCGGCCTGCCGATCAGCTGCTATCTGAACTCGGTCGACGACAGCCTCGAAGGCATCGTCGGCACGTGGAACGAGAATGTCTGGCTCGCCAGCCGCGGCGGCGGCATCGGCACCTATTGGGGCGCGGTGCGCGGCATCGGCGAACCCGTCGGCCTCAATGGCAAGACCAGCGGCATCATCCCCTTCGTCCGCGTCATGGACTCGCTCACTCTCGCGATCAGTCAGGGCTCGCTGCGCCGCGGCTCGGCTGCCTGCTATCTCGACGTCTCGCACCCGGAGATCGAGGAGTTTCTCGAGGTCCGCAAGCCGTCGGGCGACTTCAACCGCAAGGCATTGAACCTCCACCACGGTGTGCTCATCACCGATGAGTTTATGGAGGCTGTCCGCGACGGCACCGAATTCAACCTCCGCAGCCCCAAGGATCAGAGCGTCCGCGGCACCGTCGATGCGCGCTCGCTGTTCCAGAAGCTCGTCGAAACGCGCCTCGCGACCGGCGAGCCCTATATCATCTTCATCGACCAGGTGAACCGCATGATGCCCAAGCATCACCGCGACCTGGGGCTGAAGGTCACCACCTCGAACCTCTGCTCGGAAATCACGCTGCCCACCGGCCGCGACCATCTCGGCAATGATCGCACCGCGGTCTGCTGCCTCTCGTCCTTGAACCTCGAAACCTGGGACGAATGGAACGGCGACAAGCGTTTCATCGAAGACGTGATGCGCATGCTCGACAATGTCCTTCAGGATTATATCGACCGCGCCCCGCCCGAAATGGCGCGCGCCAAATATAGCGCCAGCCGCGAACGCAGCGTCGGCCTCGGCGTCATGGGCTTCCACAGCTTCCTCCAGGCGCGCGGCCTGCCGTTCGAGGGCGCGATGGCGAAATCGTCGAACCTGCGCGTCTTCAAGCATATCCGCGCGCAGGTCGATCAGGCGTCGATGCTGCTCGCCAAGGAACGCGGCCCCTGCCCCGACGCCGCCGATCAGGGCGTGATGGAACGCTTCAGCTGCAAGATGGCGATCGCGCCGACCGCGTCGATCAGCATCATCTGCGGCGGCACCAGCGCGTGCATCGAGCCGATCCCGGCGAACATCTACACGCACAAGACGCTGTCGGGCAGCTTCTCGATCCGCAACCCGCATCTGGAAGCGCTGCTCGTCGACAAGGCGAAGAACAGCGACAATGTCTGGAACTCGATCCTCGAAAAGGGCGGCAGCGTCCAGCACCTCGACTTCCTGACGCAGGATGAGAAGGACTGCTACAAGACCAGCTTCGAGATCGACCAGCGCTGGCTGCTCGAACTCGCCGCCGACCGCACCCCCTATATCGACCAGGCCGCCTCGCTGAACCTGTTCATCCCGGCCGACGTCGAGAAATGGGACCTGCTCATGCTCCACTATCGCGCATGGGAACTCGGCATCAAATCGCTCTATTACCTCCGCTCGAAATCGGTGCAGCGCGCCGGCTTCGCGGGCGGGGTCGAGGCCGACAACACGTCGGAAGCCCCGAAATACGAGCTGCAGACCACCGATTATGACGAGTGTCTGGCGTGCCAGTGACGCACGCGCCTACTCTCGTCACCCCGGACTTGATCCGGGGTCCAGAGCGGCGGAGCGCTATCGCGTGACGCATCTCTCCAGCATCAATCCGATCAAATGGCTGGAAGCGCGCCCCAAAGCGCACTTCTTGGCAAGGTTGGCGCTGACGCTGGTGATCATCCTCGTGGCGCAGCAATTGCTCAAGCTGGCGCCACGCGGAATTCAGGCGTGGCTCACTCTCGCGACTGGCGTCTTTTGCATCGGCTACGGCCTGTTCCAGACCACAAGCCACATGCGCGATCTGGAATGGCGCAATCCGGATCGGAACACGCTCACCGGCCTGCCCTATATTCTGGGAGGAGCGTTTCTACTGCTCCTCGTCTTCGCCGATCACGATCTAGCTTTCAATCTTCCGGAGTAACCCATGCCCCTTCTAGAAGCCCGCAACACCTACAAGCCCTTTGAATATCCCTGGGCATTCGATTTCTGGAAGCGCCAGCAGCAGATCCATTGGGTTCCCGAGGAAGTGCCGCTGGGCGAGGATTGCCGCGACTGGGCGCAAAAGATCAGCGACCATGAACGCAATCTGCTCACCCAGATTTTCCGCTTCTTCACCCAGGCCGATATCGAGGTGCAGGATTGCTACCACGACAAATATGGCCGCGTGTTCAAGCCGACCGAGATCAAGATGATGCTGACCGCGTTCAGCAACATGGAAACCGTGCATATCGCGGCCTATTCGCACCTGCTCGACACCATCGGCATGCCCGAAAGCGAATATGGCATGTTCCTCGAATATGACGAGATGCGCGCCAAGCATGACTATATGCAGCAGTTCGGCGTCGACAACGACGAAGACATTGCCCGCACCCTCGCGATGTTCGGCGGCTTTACCGAAGGCTTGCAGCTTTTCGCCAGCTTCGCGATGCTGATGAACTTCCCGCGCTTCAACAAGATGAAGGGCATGGGCCAGATCGTCAGCTGGTCGATCCGCGACGAAAGCCTGCATTGCGAAGGCATCATCAAACTGTTCCACACCTTCACCAAGGAACGCGACTGCCTGACCAAGGCGGTGAAGGAAGACATCATCGACACCTGCCAGAAAACGGTGCGGCTCGAAGATGCGTTCATCGACCTGGCGTTCGAGCAAGGCCCCGTCCCCGGCATGACGCCGAAGGAGATCAAACGCTACATCCGCTACATCGCCGACTGGCGCCTCGGCCAGCTGGGGTTCCAGCCGATCTACATGATCGACGAACACCCCCTCCCCTGGCTCGCCCCGCTCTTGAACGGCGTCGAGCACGCCAACTTCTTTGAAACGCGCGCGACCGAATACAGCAAGGGCGCGACCCGCGGCGAATGGAACAATGTCTGGTCCAGCTTCGACAACCGCAAGAAAGCCAAGGCGAACGACGACCTCGCCCCCGCGATCACCGCCGAAGCCGATGGCGAGGATATGTTCAAACAAGCCGGCATCGCCGCGGAGTGACCTAACTAAAACCCCTCCCGCAAGCGGGAGGGGCAGCGAAACTTGCCAGCTTGCTGGCTTAGTGCAGCGGGGTGGGGTTCAGCGATACGACGCGACGCCCGAAACCCCGAGAAAGAACCCAAATGACCGAAAAACAGAAACTCATCATCCTCAGCCAACCGCAGCGCGCAACGCTCGAAGGCCTGTCGAACCGCCGCCCGCAGCTCCCGACCGACGCAATCCGCGACGAACTCGTCACGCTGGGGCTGGTGGTGAAACAGGGCGCCAAATGGGCGCTGACCCCGCAGGGCAAGAAGGTGCTGGCGGCAAGCTCGAACCGGCGGAATGCAGGCGGGTTTTCGGTTTGAGCGAGGCAAGCTTGGCACGAACGACGGAGTAGAAGTTTGCTTACCGGATTTTCGATCTCCGATTTTCGCAATTTCGGTCAAGATCCAGAATGGCTACGCCCGCTATCGAGAGTAAATATAGTTATCGGTTCTAATAATTGCGGAAAATCGAATGTACTTAGATTCATCAAGCGCGTTCTAATCCCATCTATTTCTCCTAACCCGCCCCGTCTAAAAATTGCTTCTGCGGACCGTCCGATATCTGGATCAAATCTAGATAAGATTCTGGTCTCCATACCCTTCGATCCGGAGGATTACTATCAGCGTAGCCCTTGGCCAAAAGAATGGTCCAACGCGTTGAGAGCAGCCAAAGTCTTAACTACAGACCAGCTGCTGACAGTCGCCGTCTCTATTCATCGTCGAGACAACAGCCGGGAATACCCTATTCCCGCACCTGAAATCAGCTTAGAGCATCAAGCAAGTTTTCAAAGAATGTGGAGTGCTTTGACGGGATCTGGCAGGGGGTCCTACGAAGCTCACTGGTTCCCTCAAACCATGGCAACTTTTGCTAAATCGATATCAGAAAGCTACTCGAGCTTTTTTATTCCCTCTTTTAGGCAGATTCCAACGCGCGTGGAAGAATTCTTTGATGAATACTCTCAAGATCAAGGCAAAGAACACGTAATTGAAAAGCTAGCCGACCTCGCTTATCCAAGCTATTTGAATATGGACGATACAAAACGCTTTGAATCACTTAGAAGGTTTGTATCGACAGTGATCGAAGACGATCATGTTCAAATTCAAATTCCAAGCGATAAAAAAACTATTAATATAAAGAGCGGTAGAAACTTTCTTCCTCTTGAAATGCTTGGATCTGGAATTCACGAACTTGTTATACTCGCTTCTGAGATCATCACTCGACCGAACGACATAATTCTCTTGGAAGAACCCGAGGTTCACCTACATCCAACCCTTCAAAGAAGACTCATGCGTTTCATTTCAGAAGAAACCGAGAATCAGTTTTTTATAACCACGCATTCATCTGCTATAATTGACACCCCAGAAGCCCATATATTTGGTATTAGTTCTCATGATGGCATAGCGAAGATTAGACGGCTCCTGACATCTCAGGAAAAATTTGAAGCATGTAGAACAATGGGATTCAAGTCCAGCGACTTACTACAAGCCAATTGCGTTATTTGGGTCGAGGGGCCATCAGATAGAATATACGTTCTAGATTGGCTTTCACGTTCTGCGCCTCACCTCCAAGAGGCTGAGCATTTCTCAATTATGTTTTACGGTGGAAAACTCCTGAGCCACCTCTCTTTGAGCGATGCTGAATTTGAAAATATGATCCAACTCCTACCGCTTTGTCGACACCCCGCAATTTTAATCGACAGCGATCGGTCATCCGCAGAACAAGAAATTCGAAAAACAAAGCAACGAGTCGTAGATGAAATAGAAAGTGTTGGTGGCTTCGTTTGGGTAACCGACGGCCGTGAGATAGAAAATTACTATAAAAACTCGGATCGAGACGATGCTATTAAAGCGGTTCACTCCAGCGCGATAAGCACGTCGGCGAAGGGGAACAGATTTTCAAAACCGATAGATTATTGGGTTGGCGAGGCGGTCGATCAAAATCGACGCACAAGCGACAAAATGAAAATCGCCGTGGAACTTACAAAGAAAAAAATCGATCCATTGGAAGGAATGGAGGATGAATTTTCTCGAAAATTGTCAAATTTGATAATATATATCGAAAAATCAAATAGATAGAATGAAGCTGCGGAATTAGGGTAACGGGATTACGGTGGGATTACGGTGACAGTTTACTTAACCCCCAATACCCTACGCCACATGGATGCCGGATCAAGTCCGGCATGACAAATGACGGGTGACCCTTCGCTTCTTCGCCTGAACCAACACGCCCACACCCAAAATCCTATTTCGCACACCCCACCCCAAAAACCCCTGTCCTACATTATTCGCCTATGCTCCAAACTGGCGGATGAGCCACATCGCCCCCATCCCGCCCCCCGACGCGGCCATCGCCCCCACCGCCGAACCCGCCACCGCGCTCGACGCGCACGGCCACGACCCCGCCGCCTACGACTGGGTGCCGGTGCTGAAAAAGCGCCGCAAGGACGGCTGGTCGCCCGACAAGCAGCGCGCCTTTATCGAGGCGCTGGCCGATTGCGGCTCGGTCGCCACCGCGGCACGGCAGGTCGATATGTCCGAATCCTCCGCCTATCGCCTGCGCCGTTCACCCGGCGCCGAGGCATTCGACCGCGCCTGGTCCGCAGCGATCGACGCCGCGGCGAAGAAATTGCTCGACGCCGCCTTTGAACGCGCGCTCGTCGGCACCGACGAGCCGGTGTTCGACCGCGACGGCAACCGCGTCGGCCGCCGCCTGCGCCAGAGCGACCGATTGCTGATGTTCCTGCTGCGCGCTTATGGCCCCGACTGTTTCCGCAGCGCCGCCGCCCCGCGAACCGAAGCTGCTCCGGTGGCCGAGGCGCTGGTCCGCCTCCACCCCGCGCCGCCGGCCGCGCCCGCCGCGCTGATGGCGCCCGATGAGCTCGCGATGGCGCTCGACATCGCCGATCAATGCGACGGCCAATTGCCGCCCTGGCACCGCGAGGATCGTGACGCCCCGCTCGCCGTGCCCGCCGCGCGTCGCCGCGGCGCGCGATGAGGCTGACCTTCACTGAACTTTGCCGAATCCGCGCCGTCGGCGGGGCTGACCTTTACTGAACTTTGGTGAAAGATGCGGTCGGCGGGGCGGACCTTCCCCCCTTTGCCCTGCTCGGCGTCTCTGCGCGGCCGTGCAGCCCCAGGGAAATTCGGCTTTGGAAATCGGCACTTCGCGTTTAGGCTTTTCGCCATGGACCCATCGATCGCCCTGCTCGCGCCGCTCGCCCTTCTCGCTTCGGCCGCCGCGGCACAGGCCGGCGATCCGCCGCTGACCCGCTATACCGATCCGCAGGGCGTGACGTATCAGGCCCGCGTCTGGTCCTTGCCGATGCAACAGATGACCGCCGCGAACGCAACGGTCGCGCGCCGCCATATCGCCTGGTCGGTATCCGGCACATTGCCGGCCGCGCCCGTCGATGTGACGATGATGTGCCCGGTTGCGCCGGGGGGACAGGTCGGCGCCGGGTGCGACGTGGTCGGGCTGAACGCCGACAGCGTGGTCGCGCGGACTGCCCGGCGCCAGGTCGAATCGGTGGTGCCGCGTCTCGCCGGCTATCCCGCCGTCGGCGCCGATGCGGCGGTGCGCCGCTATGTCCGCTTCCCGCTGCGGATCGATCCCGCGACGCGGCCCGCGGTCAATCTGGACACGGGCGAGATGGTTGCGGCCAAATTGCTGCCGCCGCTTTTCAAACTGGGTCATTACGAACTGCCGCCGCGCTTTGCCCGCGACGGCGGGACGATCGACGTCCTGTGTCAGGTGCAGGCCGACCTGTCGGTCCTGTGCCGCCCCGCGGGTTCGTCGCCCCCCGAAATTGCCGAGCGCCTGCCCGTCGATTGGGCCAATCGCCGCAGCACCGCGGCACGCGTGCCCGCCAAACTGACCGACGGCCGGCCCGCGGCGGGCAAACGCACCACCATCACCATCCGCTTCGAGCCTGATCGGTAAGGCGCGAGTGCGGCCGGGGCGCCGCCCCGTTCGATCGCCTCAATTCATCACCGACCCCGCCGGAAACCCGCGCAGTCCGGCGACCGCGAACATGACCCCGCCGCGCACCGCCTCGGGCGAATCTTCGAGCAGGTACAGCTTCACCAACTCGCGCGTCACTTCGCTGTCGTCGTCGACGACCAGGCGCAGCGACGCGATGCCCAGTTCGCTCTTTGCCAGCACCACGTCGCGGATCAGCGGCAACGGCCAGCTTTCCGACGTGCCGCGATACAGCCGCGCACCGTCGTGCCAGATGAACGCATCGCGCCGCCGCCACGCGCGATAAAAGGCCGCGAAGCCGATCAGCGCCACGACGATGCCCGCACTCGCCAACAGGTTGCCGAACAGCACCGCGCGCAGCGCCTCGCCCGCGCCATAGTCCCACGCGCCATGCGCCTGCCGCACGATCAGCCCCGCCGCCGCCAGCGCGCACAGCAATTGCCCCGCCAGCAACGGCTTGGCCCGCAGCCGCCCGATCACGATCTGTCTGGAATACCCGCCTGTCATCGCGCGCTTACATAGGAAGCGCCGCCGCGCCGCGCCACCCCCGCCGCGCGGCCCGTCCGACGCGGTGAACCGAGCAACCTTTCGGCCGGCTATCGGTAGACTCGGCAAACCCCCTTGCCGGAGTAAACGACATCGAACCGAGAACCCTGATCGCTTATGCGCTGATCGTCTTGCTGGTGGCGGCGCTGATCGGCGGCGTCGCTTACCTTCGCCGCAACACCCACGACCGGCGGGCGCTCCGCCAGCGCGAGCGCGAACTCGCGCGGATCGAAGAAAGGGCGGCGGACGAGGCCTGACCGCTGATCGCGGCGACCGCTGCACCGCCGTTCGTCGCCCGCGCGCGCCGCTCCGTCGCATCGGTGCGCGGGCGGTGCAACGATCGCGCCCCGGGCAGGTTGCTCTTTGCGAAGGCATCGGCGCCGCCCCTTACCCCCCCCCGCGGGCGGCCGCCGATGCCCGACCACCCCATCCCCGCCGCCATCCCCACCCCCATCCTACGCCCGGCAAGCGGCCGAGCCGCGCTGGCGCCGAAACGGCGCGCGCCTATGAACCGGGGAAATCCTGGCCCGCCGTCACATCGACGGCGCCGTCGCCGCCGGTGGGGATTACAGTGCGGCCGAACCAGACGAAGCGCGCTGTCGGCTGCGTCAAATCGCGGTCGTAGCGCGCCTCGACCGCGGCGCGATCATATCCCATCCAGATCAGCGTCGCGGGCAAGATCTGGCTCGCCGAATGCCCCGATCGCGGCGCCGCGGCATAGGGTGCGGCAATCGCGTCGGGCAGGAAGGCCAGCATCGGCACCCGAAACTCGTCGGCAACCGCCTCTCGGCTGCAATGCGGCAGCGCGCCGGGGGTCAGATTCTGCCCATGGTCGGACGTATAGACAATCGCGACCTTCGCCCGATCGGCACCCGCCAGCAACCGCTCGAAAAAGCTGCGTTTCGACCAGGCGAGCGCCGTGTCATATTGCAGCGCAACCGAACTGTTGGCGGGAATCCGGCCCTTTGGATAATGGTCGCGGTACTGGAAATGGACGCCGCGCAGCACCGCATAGGTAAAGCTGCGTCCCGCGCCCCTCATCCGCGCGTTGAGCGCGTCGGCAATCTTCAGGTCGGTATCGATCCCGCCGACCATCGGCCGGTAATCCTCGATCAACGCGCGTTCGGGCGGCAGGATCAGATTTTGCGGCGCGCCCGTTACCTGGCCGTCGATCAGCGACGTCGTATAACCTGCCGCCTTGGCATAGGCCCAGATCGACGGCGTCATCCGCAGATCGGTGGCCGCCGACGCGCGGCGGACATCGACCCCCGACCGCAGCGCCACCTGCGCCGGCGCGCTGCAATGCCCGAGCGACGCGGCAATCCCGAAATCGCTGTGCGGCACGCCAGCGAGCTTCGGCGCAATCAGCCGCCGGAAAGGCTCTTCGGCGACGCTCTCGTCGACAACCCAGACAATATGCTGCGGGGACGCTGCGTCGGCGTCGGGTTTCAAGGCGGGCGCGCGGCGCGGCGGGGGCGGCGGCGCCGAAAGCAGGTCCCAACCGAGGCCATAAAGACTGCGCTCGGCCGCCTCGGGCCAGACTTCTGTGTGACGATAGAGCGGCGTCGGCACGATGAGCAGGACAAGCAGCACCGCCGCAGTCCCCCGGCTCCATGTAAAGGTCAGCGCACGACGCGCCCAACGCCGCGCAAGCAAAAAGAGCACCAGCGCCGCAATCGCCTGCGTCGCAACCCAGGCAAAATCGCGGCCAAACTCGCCCGCAGCGTTGCCCGCCTGTCCCGCTTCCGCGACCATCCATGCCAATGATCCGCCATCGACAAGTTCGTCGACGATCTGGCTGTATCCGATGTTGACCAGGATCGACGCAGTCGCAAGGACCAGCAACGCCGCCGCCCAGCGCCGCGGAAACATGAATAGCGCCGCCATGAAAACAGCCGCCTGAAATGCCATGAACAGAAAGGCCGTCACCGCGCTCTGTATATCGCCAGCAGCGAAGCGGTAGGCTACCCCGTGGGTGAGCTGGAAACGGTTGGCAATGGCATAGCCGGCGGCAAAGACCAGCACGGCGGCGGCCAACCGCCAAAGCCCTTTGCGTCGTGCGCGCGGCTCGCTGTCCCGGTCTGCCCTTTGCATCGGGCCACGCCCTAATGCCAAGATATTGAAAATTCCCATATGAAAATGGCCCGCGCCCAGTTGCGGGTGCGGGCCAGTTTCGGTGCCGACGCGCCCGATTGCGCCGTCGGCTCTCTGTTAAGTCGTTCGCAAATCCAGCGCTATTCTGCCTCTTCAAACAGATCGACCGCATTGGCGGCGTTTGCTGACAGGCGAACCGTGTCACCCTCCACCGCGGCGACGAGGCCCGCGGGCAGGTAATGATGCTTCCCGTCGACGCTGTCCGCCTTCGTCAGCTTGATCCGTTCACCGTCGAGATGGTCGACGGTGCCGACATGGACGCCATCGGCGCCGACGACAGTCATATCTTCCTTGATCGCGCTATGGTCATGCTCTGCCATGGTCATTCTCCTTGATGCTCCGGGGAGGGGAGCCTGACCATCATACGCACAGACAGCGAGTCGGCTCCATAGCCAGGGACGAGCCGCCCCAAAGCCCCGCCCGCTTACCAATGCGCTAGCACCATGGACGTCTTCGTCCCTCCCATCGCCGGGCCAGCCCTTCGTCGACAAGCACCGAACCGACGCTTTCCCCGTCACGCATCGGGACGCGCAGCTTGCGTCCATATCGGTCGGTATCGCGGCCCGTGCTTTTGAGGGTGAAGGCGCCATCGTTCAACCAGTCCCGAAGCCGGTCAGTAGCGGCCTCACCCAGCGCGGCCTCTTCGGCGCACCGCGCGGGATGCGTTTCAGGGGTGTCGATGTCGGCGATGCGATATTTCTCCCCCGAAAACCAAAAGGTGTCGCCATCGACGACACAGTTGCTGCCGCCACCGCCGTGGCAAAGGCCGAAGCGCGCCGACAGGGCATCGCTTCGGACAGGGTTGGCGCGCAGGAAGGGCATGGTGGTCGCAACCGGCGCATCGTCAGCCTGGCTGGTCGGTCCATGCTGGAACCCCGCCAATGCGGCGACGAAGCCTACCGCCATCAAGGGCGTGAGCCAAAAATTCGATCCCACCTGCCGCCGCGATCGCACAGATCGGTGACGGCGAACAGCGCGGCGGCGGGGATAATGAAAATCGGGTCCTGACATGACCCCAACCCTAGCGGCCGAGGTTTAGCAAAATCCCAACGAGGTGCCTCCGCTATGCACGGCATCGCGCCCGGTTACACCCGGTGCGGCACCGTTTCAGAATAAATGAAGGCCGTTCTCCTAAGGTGCGCCGCGGGGTTGGTCATCCTCGACCCCGCCCGGACCGAGTTCGTCGTCTGCGTCGTCGTCGCTGCGTTCGCCGCGATAAGCGTCCATGTCAATAACGCCCGATCGTCTCATCTGGCGCATATGGTCGACAAGGTCTTGCACATCGTCGCGCTCGTCGCCGCTGGTCGCCTTGTCGCTATCCTGCTGCCGACGCTCTTCCTGTGCCGCCTCGGCGACAATTTGCGCCTGGGCGTCTTCGTCATCTTGTTCGCGATTGCGCGCTTCGGGCGCATCGGCTTGGGGTTTGCGGGCGTCATCGATCATGGCCGGCTCCTTTCAATGGGGTGGCCGGAAAACGCATGTCGCCGCGCAGGCGTTCCTCAGGCCGCGGCCGCCAGCACCTTATTCTCGATAACGCGAATGAAAACCTCCGGGTCTTGCGCTCCGGGGACGAGCATCCGCCCGCCGAGGATGAACGCAGGAACGCCGGTGATGTTCTGGTCGGCCCAATAGGCTTCCTCGGTGCGGACCATTTCGCCAAACTCGCCCGACGCAAGGATCGCGGCGGCGCGGGTGCGGTCAAGCCCGACCGATGCAGCGACGTCGGCAAGGACGCCATGATCGCTGACGTCGCCATTGTCGGTAAAATGCGCCGCGAACAGCGCCAGTTTCAAAGCGGTCTGGACACCCGTTGCCGCTGCCTGTTCGGGTTCCTCGAGCGCCCCTGCCCACGTCAGCAGGCGATGCGCGTCGAAACTGTTGCGCATCCGGAACGTCGGCCCGCGATTGAAAGCAAAGCCAAGATCGGCAGCAATCCCAGCCAGCCTTCCCGTATTGGCGCGGCTCTGTTCGGCGCTGATGCCATATTTGCGCATCACATGGCTTGCCGCATCCTCGCCTTCGGGCGGCATGTCGGGATTGAGCTCGAACGGATGCCACTGGACGCGAAAGTCCAGCTGGCCCGCGAAATGATCGATCACCTTGCCGAATTTCAGCCAGCCGATGATGCACCAGGGGCACATCACGTCGGACACGATATCGACGCTGAGGCGCGGCACGCGCGGTTCGGTCACAATTCTTCTCCTGCCGGCGCGCGCCGCCGCGCTCAGTCGGAGCGGCGATCCTTGTCCGTTCGCCGGTCGCCCTTGCGACGATCCGGCCCATTGTAATTCGGGTCTTCGGCGACGCGGCGGTCGCCCGCCCGCCGGTCCGTACTCGACCTCTTGTCCTCTTCGCGCGTCATACGCTTCCTCCCCACCACAAAGGAAAACAGAAGCGACCTGGCGCCCAGTAACTCACATAATGGTTAAAAAGACAAGCAACGCCGGAATTCCGGCGATTATGGACGGTCGGCTTGGGGGTGGGAAGCGGGCGTTCTCCTATCCGTCATCCCAGCGAAGGCCGGGATGACGAGTTTATTGATGGCAACTAACGCTCCAAACCAACCAATCTCCCCGAAACTAATGCCCCGTCGCTGCCGCCGCATCGACCGGCGGCCGCGACAGCACCCACCAGCTGCCGATCATCAGCAGGACCGACAATGCCTCGACGATCATGCCCTGCACGATGCCGAAGTTGGTCGGGTCGCCCATCGCGACGCCGATCAGCCGTCCCGCCAGCGCGGTGCCATAAAGCGCCGCGGGCACCAGCAACGCGCGTACCCACGCCGGGACCAGCGCGCCGAGCGCCGCAGCACCCGCCGAGACGAGAAAGAAGGACGACAGATCGGCGCGCAGCGTGTTGATCGCGACGCCGCTGATCGTGAAGCCGAAGGTCTCGGTATAGCTAGCCGGATCGAACAATCCCCGCGCGCCGACAATGAAAAAGAACAGCGCCCAGAGCAGGACGGCTCCGCGCAAGACCATATTGACCATCACTTGTCTCCCCTGATTGGCCGACAGGCTGCGACATCGGGGCAAAAAGTGCAATCTATTCCGCGGGAAAAGTCTCTTCGATCCATCCGCCGCCAAGAACGCGCGAATTGTCGGCCGCGTCGAAAAGCACCGCTGCCTGTCCTGGAGCCACGCCATATTCGGGCGCCGCAAAGATAAGCTGCTCGCCATCCATCCGCGCGGGAACCGGCTTTGCCATGCTGCGCACCTTTGCCAGCACGTCGCGCCCCTCGACTGCGCCCAGCCAGTTCGCCTCGCCCAACCGCGCCCCAGATACCGCGAGCGCGCGTCGCGGACCAACAATGACCCGCTTCGCGCGCGCGTCGAGACGCACGACATAGAGCGGTTCAGCCTGTCCGCCGATCTCGATCCCGCGCCGCTGGCCGACGGTATAATGAATAAGCCCCTTGTGGGCGCCGAGCACGGTGCCGTCGATATGGACGATCTCACCCTGGTCATCGGCGTCGGGGCGGAGCTTGCGAACCAGCGTGGCATAATCGCCATCGGGAACGAAGCAGATATCCTGGCTGTCGGGCTTGCCGGCGACACCCAGGCCCAAATCGCGCGCGATCTCGCGCACCACAGTCTTTTCCAGCCCGCCCAAGGGGAAGCGTAGAAAGTCGAGCTGGTCCTGCGTCGTTGCGAACAGGAAATAGCTCTGGTCGCGCGCCGGATCGACCGCACGGTGCAACTCGGCACCTGCCGGCCCCGCCATGCGCCGGACATAATGGCCGGTCGCGAGACAATCGGCGCCCAGGTCCCTTGCCAGCCGGAACAGGTCGGTGAACTTCACTCCCATGTTGCAACGCACGCAGGGGATCGGCGTCCGCCCGGCGAGATATTCGTCGGCAAACTGGTCGATCACCGTATCGCGAAAGCGGCTTTCATGGTCATAGACATGATGTGCGAAACCAAGCCGGTCGGCGACGGCCCGCGCGTCGCGGATATCCTGGCCCGCACAACAGGCCCCGACGCGCTTGGCCTTCGCGCCATTGTCGTAAAGCTGAAGCGTCACGCCGATCACCTCGGCGCCCGACCGCGCCGCGAGCGCCGCAACGACGCTCGAATCGACGCCGCCCGACATCGCGACGACGATTCGCCGGTCCTTGAGCGGTCCGGCGAGTTGAAAGTCGGCCTGAGCAAGCCCGGCGGGGGAGGAAAGCAGCGTTGCCATATGCCCGGCCATCTAGGGACGCGGCCCCGAAAATGCCAGCTTTTCTGCGCAAAGCGTCAAGATATTGACAGGAGTTAAGCTTCGCTAACAAGCGATGAAATAGGCATTTACTGGACCTTAGGCCGTCTTCGCTAGACAAGTCTCATGAACTTCGTCCCGTCCGAACTTCCGCGCATCGCCGGCGCAGCCCGGTTGTCGAAGCCCGACTTCGACATCATCATGGCCGTTGCAGGCGTGCGCCAGGCGTCATTGCCCACGGTGCGAATGGTGCGGACGGCGGTGCATCGCGAATCGCATGCAGCAGCGCTTAATGCGCTCCGCGGCATGTTGTGCGGCGTCGTGCCGACGACGGAACAAAAGGCGCCGCAAGTCGTTCGATTCCTCAACCTGTCCGAGGATGGGAACGCCTTGCCCGAAACTATGAACAGCCTGTTTACCAGAGGATTTCAGGCGATGTTGAACCCCTCTGATTTAGGACAAAACGCGTCGGACATACCCCCCGCCGACGTAGACGATATGGAATGAACATGATCGAGAATCAGAAAATCCGGCCCGCTCAGGTCATCGGCCCCTTGGGAGAACCGCTGACGCTCGACTCGCTGCCGCCGCCGTCGACGACCCGCTGGGTCGTGCGTCGCAAGGCAGAAGTCGTCGCGGCCGTCAACGGCGGGCTTCTGTCCGTCGACGAGGCGTGCGAACGCTATGGGCTGACCCTCGAGGAATTTGCAGGCTGGCAGCGGTCGATCGACCGCAGCGGCATGCCGGGGCTGCGCGTCACGCGCATCCAGCACTACCGCGATCTTTACGAGCGCCAACAGCGCTTCTGAACCGCGGGACCGGACCAGACACGAGAGGGCGCTTCCGGCGCCCTCTTTTTTTGCCCGAACGGCACCGGCGCCAGCCATCGCGGATCGAACATGTCAGCCATCATCGGTATTTTTGACGATTTCATTGCAACCCTCTTGTTCACCCCGCGTTAAGCCCCGGAGTCAACTTTGGGAGTCACTCGATATGCGTAAGATGTTCATTACCCTCGCCGCCACCTCGGCCCTCGCGCTCGGCGCCTGCCAGAGCCCGGCCGCAGACAAGGTCGAGGATCAGGCCGAAGCCCAGGCTGACGCCATCGACGATCAGGCTGACGCAATGCCCGAAGGTCCGGCCAAGGAAGCCACCGAGGCGAAGGCCGACGCGGTCGAAGCCGCGGGCGAGGAAAAGGCCAACGCGATGGACGACAATGGCGAAATCGCCCCGTCGGAAGTCGCCCCGGCCGACGCAACCAAGTAAGGCCTGCCTTCCCTAAAGGGCAGCGTGAAGGGCGCCGGATTAATTCCGGCGCCCTTTATCGTGCGCTTCGTTTCTTTCGCGGACCTGTGATGGCGATCACCGCGGCATCGGGCGGACAGGGTTAACACCGCATTCGGGACGGGAACACGCTTTCAGCGAACCGCTTCACGGACCACCCTCCCGTCGCCACCTGCGACCCAAGGCGGCGGGAGGGGCTAGCCTTTGCTCTCCCCGACCGCACGGCCCTCGCTTTCGAGCGTACGGAACACGTCCTGAACCCCCGTCGCATCGGTATCGGCGCGCAGCGCGCCGATCGCGTCCGCCACATCGAGACGATATTCGGCGACCCCCGCCGACTCGCTTGTCCATTGGGCGCCCATCGACTTCACCAGATTTCGGGCGGCGTCATTCTCGCAGAGCATATGCACGTCGAGCGTCGCGAGCCCTTCGGCACGGCATTGGAACAGCAGCGCTGCGGTCATCATCCGCGCCAGCCCCAGTCCCTGAAAATCGTCGAGCACCGCCACCGAAAATTCGCCGGCCGGGCCGTCATGGCGATAGCGCACCGCATGGACCGCGCCGATCGGCGGGCGGTCGGGGCAATCGCTACAGATGGCACCCCATGCCAGATGGTCGTGCCCGTCGACCTCGGCCAGCCGATGGACGACCGCATCGGGCAGCACCGGGGCGGCGGAGAAGAAACGCAAATAGCGCGATTCGGCGGACAATTTTGCGATCCCGTCGCGGATCAGGGGCGCGTCGTCGGGCCTGATTGTGCGCAGGACAACCGCGGTCCCGTCGTTCAGCGCACTATGCACCTCGATCGCGTCGATGCGCGTCACCTGGCTATCGTCCCGTTCATCGCGGCCTCCCGATCCTTCCACGATAGGGAAGGCGCGCGGGTCCGGCAATCCGTGGCGGTGTCGCGCCGGACTACGCATTTTCCCCCCGCCGATATCGGTGAGATGTTGAAAGCCCAACCGCGCTTAACTTGGTATTTGTTGCAGTTCCAAGTCTGAAAGGTTGCAGGCCCGTGATCCACGCTCCATTCGACGGCATCCCCGGTTTTGAAACCCTCGGCGACAAGCTCACGCGCCTTCGCCGGGCCAAGGGACTGAGCAAGACCGACCTTGCCGAACAGCTCGGGGTCACGGCAACCTCGATCTGCTATTGGGAGCAGGGCCGGTCGCGCCCCCGGCTCGCCCGATTGCAGGAGCTTTCACAGCTTTTGGGCGCCTCACCCGCCGAACTGCTGTCGCAGGACAGCATCCGCACCGGCGATCATCTTGCCGATCTGGTCACCCGGATGCGCGCCGAAATCGCCCGCGCCGCGGGAACGACCCCATCGAAGGTGCGGATCGTCATCGAAATATAGCTGCCAGCTACTAGGCGTCGTCGCCCATCCGCAGCGCGGCGATAAACGCTTCCTGCGGAATGTTCACATTGCCATATTCGCGCATCCGCTTTTTGCCCTCTTTCTGCTTTTCGAGCAGCTTCTTCTTGCGGGTCGCGTCGCCGCCGTAACATTTGGCGGTCACGTCCTTGCGCAGCGCGGCGATGGTTTCGCGGGCGATGACCTTGCCGCCGATCGCGGCCTGGATCGGGATCTTGAACATGTGGCGCGGGATCAGGTCCTTCAGCCGCTCGCACATGCCGCGGCCGCGCGTCTCGGCGGTGCCGCGGTGGACGATCATGCTCAGCGCGTCGACCGGCTCGTTGTTGACGAGGATGCTCATCTTGACGAGGTCGCCGGCGC
>Ga0155548_106_pt2 | contig 62973 bp, 59 predicted proteins | sample RifCSPhighO2_12_FD_107205 | JGI IMG/M metagenome (GOLD analysis project Ga0155548, IMG submission 107205) | Sphingopyxis sp. RIFCSPHIGHO2_12_FULL_65_19
TCAATGCCCAGGCGGGAAGCATTACGGTGGTGCTCGACGAAAGCCTGGCCGCCGCCGATAGGGTGAATGTCCATCCGCTGCGCAACACCGGCACGCTTGGCCTGTCGGGTGCCGCAATCCTCGGCCTGTTGCGCCATTGGGGCCATGTGCCGTTGGTTGCGCCGATCCCCATGCAGGAAAATCCATGACCCTTGAAACCCTCTCCACCGTTCGCAGCCATGGCGGCACGCAGGGTGTCTACACGCATCAGAGCACGACGACCGGGACCGGCATGACCTTCGCGGTCTTTGTCCCCGATCATCAGCCGGGGACCAAGCTGCCGGTGCTCTGGTATTTGTCGGGTCTGACCTGCACCCACGCCAATGTGATGGAGAAGGGTGAATATCGGGCGGCTTGCGCCGAACATGGCGTGATCTTCATCGCCCCCGACACGTCCCCGCGCGGGGACGGCGTGCCCGACGATCCCGACGGCGCATGGGATTTCGGGCTGGGCGCCGGTTTCTATGTCGATGCGACCGAGGAACCCTGGGCGGCCAATTACCGGATGCGTTCCTATATCGAGGACGAGCTGCCGTCGCTGATCCTGCGCGAATTTGCCGCCGCCGACATGACGCGACAAGCGATCACCGGCCATTCGATGGGCGGGCATGGCGCGCTGACGGTCGCGCTGCGCACCCCCGATCGTTTCCGATCCGTGTCCGCCTTTTCGCCGATCGTGGCGCCGATGCAATGTCCGTGGGGCGAAAAGGCGTTGGGCAATTATCTGGGCGAAGATCGCGAGGCGTGGAGCGCATATGACGCCTGCGCGCTGATCGCGGGCGGCGCGCGCGTGCCCGATCTGCTCGTCGATCAGGGCGAGGCCGACAATTTCCTGGCCGAACAATTGAAGACGGCGCTGCTGGCCGAAGCGTGCGAACGGGCAGGGCAAGCGGCAACGATCCGGATGCAGCCGGGCTATGATCACAGCTATTATTTCATCTCGACCTTCCTCGCCGAACATGTCGCCTGGCACGCCGAACGGTTGAAGGCTTAGCGTCCCGACCCTAAGCGCTGTCTTTGCGGGGGCGACCTTATGGGTGTTCGGGTATCAGCAGGGTCGATCCGGTCGTCCGTCCGGCCTGCAGGTCGGCATGCGCGCGCGCCGCATCTTGCAATGAATAACGCTGTCCGACGGTGATTTGCACCGCCCCCGACGCGATCATCTCGAACACGCGCGCCGCCCCTGCTGCGCGCTCGCCGGGGTGGAGATAATAGTCGAACAGCGTCGGGCGGGTGACGAATTGCGATCCATGCTGGGCAAGTATGCCGAGGTTGACCCCCGTTACCGGGCCGCCCGCGTTGCCATAGCTGACGATCAGTCCGCGACGCGCGGTTGCTTTCAGCGACACCGCCCATGTCGCCATGCCGATCCCGTCGAAGGTGACGGGGACGCCCTGGCCGTCGGTGATTTCGCGGACATGCGCGGCAACGTCGTCGGTCTTGTACATCAGCACATGGTCGGCCCCGGCTTCGCGCGCGGCGTGCGCCTTGGCCTCGGTGCTGACGGTGCCGATCACCGTCGCGCCGACCGCCTTCAGCCATTGGACAAGGATCAGCCCGACCCCGCCCGCGGCGGCGTGGACCAGCGCGGTCGAACCCGGCTCGACCCTGGCGCAGCGTTCGACGAGCATTTCGACCGTACAGGCCTTGAGCAGCGCGGCCGCAGCGGTCGCGTCGTCGATGTCGGGCGGCAGCTTGAACAGCGAGGCGGCACTGACGATGCGCGCGCTGGCATAGGCGTTGCGTTCCGGACCGAAGGTCGCAACCCGGTCGCCCGGTCGGAACCCGTGGACGTCAGTCCCGACAGCGACGACTTCGCCCGCGGATTCGACCCCCAGCCCGCTGGGCAAGGGAACGGGATAGGTGCCGTCGCGGTGGTAGGTGTCGAGATAGTTCAGCCCGACCGCGGTCTGGCGAATCAGCACCTGGCCGGGGCCGGGGTCGCCGAGCGTCACGTCGCGCCATTCGATGACTTCAGGTCCGCCCTGGCTTTCGATAAGGGCCTCAATCGCTTTCATGCGCCTGCTCCTGCTGTCCGGCCCATCTGGTGGGCCGGGCAACCTAGCGCAAGGACGATGCGGCGAAAGCCCCTTCCCGGAAGGGAAGGGGGGACGTTATTTCGCGCGGCGCGGGCTGCGCTGGCCGTAGGGCTTGGGCTTGTAGCGGTCGTTGCCGCCCTGGCCGCCGGGACCACGCGGGCCGCGCGGAGCCGAACGCTCACCGCCGGGCGCACGGCCCAGTGTCGAGCGCGGCGCCCGCTCGCCCGGACCGCTCTTGTCGCGGCGGGGCGGATAGGTCGGGCCGTCCGGCGCGGGGGTGATCGAAACGCCGCTGTCGTCCTCGCCATCCTGATTCGCGGTACGCGTCACGGCCTCGGCGAAGCGGTCGGCGATCGCGCGCGGGATGTTGAACATCGTTTCCTTGGGACCGATGCGGATCGCGCCGATCTCGTTCTTGCTCACATGACCGCGGCGACAGAGGAGGGGCAGGATCCAGCGCGGGTCGGCATTCTGGTGGCGGCCGATGTTGAGGCGGAACCAGACGGCGTCCTCGAACCCCTCGCGGCGGTCGCCGCCCCGTTCGGGGCGCTCGAACCGCTCGCCGCGCTCGGGACGGCCGGCGGCGTCGCGGCCGCGCGGGCCATTGTCGAGCAAATCCTCGGGCGGCGGCATCAGCGCGCGGTGCGAGCGGACGAGCGACGCGGCGATATCCTCGGGCGTGCGCTCGGCCATCAGGCGCTGCGCGAGTTCCAGATCCTCGGGCTCATGCTCTTGCGGCGTGAGCAGTTTTTCCATCAACCGTTCCTGGTCGCGCGCGCGAACATCTGCCGCGGTCGGCGCGTCCATCCACGCGGCCTCGATCCGCGCGCCGCGCAGCATGCCGTCGACGCGGCGGCGGCGCGGATAGGGGACGATGATGACCGCAGTGCCCTTTTTGCCGGCGCGGCCGGTGCGGCCCGAACGGTGCTGGAGCGCTTCCGCATCGCGGGGGATTTCGACGTGGATCACCAGGCTGAGCGTCGGCAGGTCGATACCGCGCGCGGCGACGTCGGTTGCCACGCAAACGCGCGCGCGGCGATCGCGGAGGGCTTGCAGCGCGTGGTTGCGCTCGTTCTGGCTATGCTCCCCCGACAGCGCGACGGCGGCGAATCCGCGTTCGACCAGGCTGGCGTGGAGGCGGCGGACATTGTCGCGCGTCGCGCAGAACAGCATTGCGGTTTCGGCTTCGTGCAGACGCAGCAGATTGATCACTGCGCCCTCGATATCGGCGGGGGCCACGGTCACGGCCTGATAGGCGATGTCGCCATGGCCGCGGTCTTCGCCGACGGTCGAGATGCGCAGGGCATCGCGCTGGTATCGTTTCGCGAGCTGGACAATCGGTTTGGGAAGCGTCGCCGAAAACAAGAGCGTGCGGCGCGTTTCGGGGGTGCCGTCGAGGATTTCCTCAAGGTCGTCGCGAAAGCCCATGTCGAGCATCTCGTCGGCCTCGTCGAGCACGGCGACGCGCAGCGCGGTGAGGTCGAGCGCGCCGCGTTCGAGATGGTCGCGCAGGCGGCCGGGGGTGCCGACGACGATCTGGACGCCCTGGCTGAGCGCGCGGCGCTCCTTGCTGGCATCCATGCCGCCGACGCAGGTCGCGATGCGCGCGCCGGCCTTGCCATAGAGCCAGGCGAGTTCGCGGCTGACCTGTAGCGCGAGTTCGCGGGTCGGGGCGATGATGAGTGCCAGCGGCGATGTCGCGAAGGGCAAGCGGCCGTCCTCGATCAGCTCGTCGGCCATGGCGAGGCCGAATGCGACGGTCTTGCCGGAGCCGGTCTGCGCCGAGACGAGGAGATCGCGGCCTTTGGCTTCCGCTTCGGTCACATGCGTCTGCACCGGGGTGAGTGCTTCATAGCCGCGCGCGGCCAGGGCGTCCGAAAGGACGGGCGAAAGATTTTGGAAAGTCATCTTTATCTCAATAATATAGGCGGCCACCGGTGCGGTGACAGGCCGACAGAAGGGGGCTCAATGGGCTTAAATCACCTGTCCGGCAGCGTGTCCGCTTGCCCAGGCCCATTGAAAATTATAGCCGCCTAACCACCCTGTGACATCTACGGCCTCGCCGACCGCATAGAGGTTTGGGACGGATTTTACCATCATTGTTTGCGAGGATAGGTTTGCCGTCGAAATTCCGCCAACGGTGACCTCTGCTTTGGCGAATCCTTCGGTGCCGTTGGGACGGAAAATCCAACGTCGGAGCCGCGACTCGGCATCGGAGAGCTTGCGGTCGGTTTGCGCCGCAAGTTCGCCGGGAAGCGCAAGGCGTTCGGCAAGCGTTTCGGCGAGACGGTCCGGGAGCATCGCGCCGAGCGCCGCGCGCACCGTCGTGCGCGGGCGGGTGCGTTTTGCCTCGATCAGCCAGCCTTGCGGTGCATCGGGCAGGAAGTCGATCGTGACCGGCTCGCCGTGCCGCCAATAGCTGCTGGCTTGCAGGATTGCCGGACCCGAAAGCCCGCGGTGCGTGAACAATGCGGCCTCGCGGAAAGCCGCCTTGCCCGCGCAGGCCTCTACCGGCGCGGCGATTCCCGACAGGTCGCGGAACAGCACATCGTCGCCGCCGAGGGTCAGGGGGACGAGCGCAGGGCGCGGCTCGACCACCTTCAATCCAAACTGGCGAGCAAGATCATAAGCGAAGCCGGTAGCTCCCATCTTGGGAATCGATGGTCCGCCCGTCGCGATGACGAGTGCCGCCGCGACGAGATGCTGGTCGCCGAACCGGACACCGAATTTGCCGTCGGCATGAGTGACTTCGCGCACCGATTGGCCGGTGCGAATTTCAACCCCGGCCTTTGCCGCTTCATCGAGCAGCATCGCGACAATCTGTTTCGCCGATCCGTCGCAAAAAAGCTGGCCGAGCGTCTTTTCGTGATAGGCGATGCCGTGACGTTCGACGAGCGCGATGAAATCGGCGGGGGTGTAGCGTGCCAGCGCCGACTTCGCGAAATGCGGATTCGCCGACAGAAAGCGGTCGGGAGCGGTATTCACATTGGTGAAGTTGCAGCGCCCGCCGCCCGATATCAGGATCTTTTTCCCCACCTGGTCGGCGTGGTCGAGCAGCAGGACGCGCTTGCCCCGCCCGCCCGCGACGGCGGCGCACATCAGTCCGGCCGCGCCGGCGCCCAGCACGATGGCGTCAAAATCTTGGGCGGACACCGCTACCTTCCCCTTAGATGGCGAAGTTGGATGGGGGTGACGGTGCGGTCATTTGGTATCGCTTCGGGCCGAGAGCGCACCCCCTCCGCTGCGACTAGGCGACTATGTCGCCAAGTCTCGCTGCCTCCCCCATCGAGGGGGAGGGTTGGGCTGTGCAAATATTCCATGGTGGCTCAGTGCAGCTTGGCGATCGACAATCCGTCGGTCTTGGCGCGAACTTTGACCGATTCCTCGCTGCGCGTCAGCGCCTTGGCGATCGCCTTCAGCGCCATGCCCTTCTTCGCAAGCGTGTGCAGCTTGTCGATCTCGGCCGCCGTCCACGGCTGTTTATGGCGCTCGAACTTGTCTTTCATCCCTGTGTCTCCGGATCGGTTTCGACGGCGATGATCGCAATCGCGTCCTCGCGGCCCTGATATTCGACGCTCTCGCCCGCCTCGGCACCCATGATCGCGCGGGCCAGCGGCGCGAAAAAGGCGATTGAACCCGCCGCCGGGTCGGCCTCGTCGCCGCCGACGATGGTAATCGTCTTGTCGCCATTGTTCAGTCGATAGGTCACCCGGCTGCCGATCCCGACGCTGCCGTCGGCGGGCGCAACCTGCACCTCTGCGGTCGATTGGCGGGTGTGGAAATAACGCAGGCGGCGCAGCAATTTTTTGCGCGCCTCTTCGTCGCTGGTCGCAGCGACCGCGGCCTCGATCCGCGCCACCTCGTCGCCGAGCAGGCGCAAACCGCGCGGCGTTACAAGATTCGGGCCGACCGGGATGGGCAGCTCGAATTCGGGTTCTTTATGCTCGTCGTCGCTCTCGCGCCGAAAGGCTACGCTCATCTCTGGCTCGCTGATTGATATGGAAACAGCCCCCTGCGCGCCGAAGGTGGCGACAAGATGGCGCGATCGACATCGGGACGACCGTAACCATTCGGCGTGTCGGCGCGAACTGTCGTCGATGCCATCCCCCGCATCGTCCATTCTCAAGGGAGAAATATCATGTCGAATAGCCTGAAACTGTCGCTCGCCGCTTCGGCGATCCTCGCCATGGCCGCCGGTGCCGTCGCCGTCCCCGCTGCCGCCGCCGATGGCGCGAAGGAAAAATGCTATGGCGTGTCGCTGAAGGGCAAGAATGACTGCGCCGCGGGCCCGGGCACAAGCTGTGCCGGCACGTCGACCGTTGATTACCAGGGCAATGCCTGGAAGCATGTGCCCAAGGGCAGTTGCGAAAAAATGGGCGGCACGCTGGCGGCCCATGCCGGCAACGCCAAGCCGGTCGCCAAGAAGAAGGGCTGATCCCGATGCGGTCCCGCCCGCTTCGTGATTTGCCGCGCCGCGCCGGTTTCGGGTTGAAGCCCGAACATCATGCCGACGCGCTGGCAGCGATGGAGCAGGGCGCCGCGCCCGCCTGGGCCGAAGTCCACCCCCAAAACTACTTCGGCGCAGGCGGGCCTCCGCATCGCTGGCTGAGCGCCGTCGCGGCGCACATGCCGCTGAGCTTCCATTCGGTCGGTCTGTCGCTCGGATCGGCCGCAGGGGTCGATGCGGACGAACTCGACGCGCTTGCGGTGCTGTGCGCGCGCTATAACCCCGCGATGGTGTCCGACCATTTGAGCTGGAGCAATGGCGCCGACGACAAATTTCCCGACCTGCTTCCCATTCCGTACAGCCAAGCGGCGCTTGACCATTTTGTGTGCGAGGTCGGCCGGGTGCAGGACCGGCTTGGCCGCGCGATGCTGATCGAAAATCCCTCGCGCTATCTGGCCTATGCCCACGACGATTGGGGTGAGGTCGATTTTCTTCACGAATTGTGCCGACGCAGCGGCTGCGGCCTGCTGCTCGACATCAATAATGTCGTCGTGTCGGCGTTCAACCTCGGGTTCGACCCGGCGCCCTGGCTCGATGCCGTCGATCCGCACCTCGTTGGCGAAATCCATGTTGCAGGCCATGCGCGCAAGGATGACACCATGGGTGGGACAATCGCGATCGACGACCATGGCTCGCCGGTCGGCCCGCATTGCTGGGCGCTGCTGTCGGCCTTCCTGGCGCGCAGCGGGCCAAGGCCGGTGCTCGTCGAATGGGATAGCGACCTGCCGACCTGGCCGGTGCTGATGGCCGAAGTGGCGAAGGCCGATGCGCTGCTCGTCGCCGAACCGGCCGATGCTTGAAGCGCAGGCAGCGATCGCGGCGACATTGCTGCATGGCCCGGCATATTTGCCCGACGGCCTGTTCGCGGGCGGCGAGGCGGCGGCGCTGCGCGGACTGCGCGTCCATGCGAACAGCATCTCGCATGCGCGGCTCGTCGCGCTCGAGGACAGTTTTCCCCGCACGCGGGCACATCTGGGCGACGCCGAATTCAACCGGCAGTCGCGCGCCTTCCTCGATGCGGGCGGCGCGCAGCGTTGTTCGCTGACCGACATTGGCGCGGCGTTTCCTTGTTGGCTTGCGGACCCGCTGGCGGGCGACCTGGCGCGTATCGAACGGGCGTGGCTCGAAAGCTATCATGCGGCCGATGCCGCGGCGCTCGCGCTTTCCGACCTGGCCCAGTGCGACGAAGCCGCGTTGCTGGGCCTGCTCGTCCGCTCCCACCCAGCCGGGCGGGTCGTGCGCCTTGCCAGCGGGGCAGCGCGGCTGGTCGATCCGGCACTTGCTCCCGATGTCGCGGCAGTGCTCATCACGCGTCCCGAGGCCGAAGTGCACCTGTCGGCGATCCATCCCGTCGCGGCGGCCGCGATCGAGGCGGCGCGGGATTTTTCCCCGCTCGGTAACCTCATCGCCCCGCTTGCCGAAAACCATCCCGACGGCGGCGCCGCCATCGCGGCGCTGATCGCCGCCGGGGCCTTCGAGAGGATTTGACGGATGACGAAGATTGTCGCCTTTTACGATCGCGGCGTTGCATGGGTGGGGGGGCGCATTCCCGAAGGACTGGCGCTGTTCCTGCTGCGCGTGGCGCTGGCCGGGGTGTTCTGGCGTTCGGGGCAGACCAAGCTGATCGAAGGCGGTTTCCTGCAAATCGACCCATCGCAATATGACCTGTTTGCGTCGGAATTTTCGGGCCTGCCGCTCGCCCCCGCGATCGCGGTCCCGGTGACGGTCTTTGCCGAACATCTTTTCCCTGCGCTGCTGCTGCTTGGCCTTGCGACGCGCGGCGCCGCGGCGGCGCTGCTTGTCATGACGCTCGTCATCCAACTGTTCGTCTTTCCCGACGCCTGGTGGCCGGTCCATTCGCTGTGGGCGGGGATGGCGGCGATATTGATCGTGCGCGGTGGTGGCTTGTTTTCGCTCGATGCGCTTGCTGCTAGGCTGCGGCACAAATGAGCATCGACGAGCCCTCGCTGGCGCATCTGATGGCGGCGTCGCAGCGCGGCGACCGCGCCGCCTATCGCGCGCTGCTCACCGATAGCCGCAAGTGGCTTGAACGCTATTTCGCGCGGCGCATCGCGCCCGCGCAAATCGACGACCTGGTCCAGGAAACGCTGGTGTCGATGCATCGCAAGCTGGCGACCTGGGATAGCGCACGCCCCTTCCTCCCATGGCTGGCGGCGATCGCGCGCTATCGCTGGATCGATATGCTGCGCCGCCAGCGCGACGAGGCCGAACTGGGCGACAATGACGCCGCGGTCGGGGCGGAGGACGAGGCCGTCCACGCCCGGCTCAGCCTCGACCGGATGCTGGGCCTGCTGCCGGCAGGACAGGCGCAGGCGATCACGCTGGTCAAGATCGAGGGTGCCTCGATTGCCGAAGCGTCGCAGATTTGCGGGCAAAGCGAATCGCTGGTGAAGGTGAATATCCATCGCGGGCTTAAAAAACTCGCAGGACTGATTGAAAGCGAATGAAATGAGCAACCTATCGATCGACGAGCTGATCGACGACCTTGCCGGCGATCTTGCCCCGGTGCGCCCGCGCCGGGTGGCGCGCGGTTCGTTGTGGGTTGCCGCCGGCTGGGGGGCTGGGGCGGCGGCCCTGTTCTGGTTGTCGGGCGTGCGCCACGATCTGGCGGGCGGTATCATGATGCCGCCGCTGCCGTTGCTGGCCTTCTGGTTGGTGGTCGCGCTGGGCTTCGCCGCGGCGTGGAGCGCACTGCGCATGGGATTGCCGGGGGTCGGGCGCGATTACAGCGGCTGGCGTTGGGCAGGCCTTGCGGCATTGGCGCTGCCGCTGTCGGCGCTCGTGATGGCGCTCGGCGACGGCCACGCCGCGATGGAAGCGGCGCGCCCCGAAAACGGGCTTGGCTGCATGGTCGAGGGTGTGTTCGCAGGGCTGGGGGTTGGCGCGGCATTGTTCGCGTGGCTCAAGGCCGGCGCGCCGACATCGCCGGCACGGGCGGGCTGGGTGATCGGGATCGCGGCGGGCGCAGCGGGCGCCACGATCGTCGCATTGCATTGCGCTTCAAACGACATGATCCACATCGCGCTGTGGCACGGCCTGGCCGTCGCGCTTTCCGGTATCGCCGGACGCGTCCTGCTGACACCCCTCCTGCGCTGGTAGGCGGCTGGACAGCATCTCCTTTGTGTGTTATTTGAATAATACACAAAGGAGATGCACGATGCGGAACTGGATGATGGCGATTTTACCGCTGGTCCTTGTCACCGGCTGTAACGGCGCGGCGTCGGAAAGCGAAACGGCGGCCGAGCGGGAGGATCCGCCCGCCCGTGTCGGCCCGGTCGCAACCCAAAGCTTTGCGCTGACGGGGTTCACCGGCGTCGAAGTCGCCGGCCCCGACGATGTGACGATCCGCCAGGGCGATGCATTCTCGATTACCGCGCGGGGGCAGCAGGAATCGCTCGACCGGCTCGAAATCAGGCTCGACGGGACGCAACTCAAGATCGGTCGCAAGCGCGAGGGTTTCAGTTTTTCCAACCGCGACGATGACGATCTGGATATCGCGATCACCATGCCCCGCCTGGATGCGGTGCGCCTGACCGGGTCGGGAACGATCGACGCCGATAGTATCGACGGCGATGCCGTCGAAGCGGTGCTGACGGGGTCGGGCGACCTTAAGGTCGCGAAGCTGACGGCCAAGCGCGCCGACGTCACCGTGTCGGGGTCGGGCGACATCGAGATCGTTGGCGGCACGATCGAAGCCGGCGAGTTGAGCGTCACAGGATCGGGTGACATCGACGCCGAAGGCCTGGCCGCGGCGACGCTGGAGGTGTCGGTGACGGGATCGGGCAATGTCGATGCGCAGGCGACGGGCCAGGCCGATATCAGCATCCTGGGTTCGGGCGATGTGACGCTGGCGGGCGGTGCAAGCTGTACGAAGCGCCAGATGGGTTCGGGCACTGTCAGTTGCAAATGACACGATGCTGGTGCCGCCGACCCGGACGGGTTAAGGCGGCACCATGACCCCTGCCAGATCATGCGCCGCCCGATACGCCGCGATTGCGGCGACCGCCCTGTGCCTTTCCGGTCCCGCATCTGCCGCCGAAAGGCGGTTCGGCCTCGCCAGTTTCGAGGCGATTGAGGTCAACGCCGATGTGACGGTCGAGGTGGTGAACCGCGCGCCCGTCAGCGCGGTTGCGACCGGCCCGCAGGATGCGCTCGACCGGCTGAGTGTCGAAGCGCGCGATGGAAAGCTGGTGATCGGCGAACGGCAGTTTGCAGGCGACGAGCGCCGCCGGGGGCCGCGCGGGCCGGTGATCGTCCGAGTGAACGCGGCGAACCTGCGCTCGGCGACGCTCGCCGGGGCGGGATCGTTACAGGTCGATGCGTTAAAGGGACAGCGGGCAACGGTCGGGTTGAGTGGTCCCGGACGGCTCACCGTCGGTCAGATCGCCACCGACCGGCTTTCGGTCGCGATGATCGGGAACGGCACGATGACCCTCGGCGGCGCCGCCAAGCAGGCGCGCATGACGCTGTCGGGCGCCGGCATGGTCGACGCCGGTTCGCTGGCCGTCGATGAATTGATCAGCGACAGCGAGGGTGCAGGCGACCATATTCTGCGCGCGGTCAAGAGCGCGGCGATTACCGCGCGCGGGGTCGGTAAAACCGTCGTGCTCGGCCGCCCGACCTGCACGGTCCGCAACGTCGGCAGCGGAGCGGTGACCTGCGGACCTGCGAAATAGCCGACAAGAGTCGACTTTCGCGCCCTATCCGTCAGTGCCCCGTCGCACCCAGCCCGTCTATCTTCTTTGATTGACGGACGATCAGTCCCGGGAACCAGCGCGCGAGGCGTGACAGGCGCTTTGCCATCTTGCCGACGGTCGTGTGCACCTGGTCGCCGTGCACCGCGGCCCACGCCGCTTCGGCGACGCGTTCGACGGCGACGATCTCGAAACCGCTCGCGGACAGGCGACTGCGCGCCGGTTCGTTGCTGTCGGCGCTCACCTGATCGAGCAGCGGCGTGTCGATGAAGCCCGGCATCAGCGATCGCACCTTGATGCCATGTTTGGCGAACTCGATTTCGAGTGCTTCGGTCAGTCCGCGCACGGCAAATTTGGTGGCGGAATAGACGGCGAGACCCGCGACCCCATAAAATCCCGACGCCGACCCGGTGTTGAGGATTGTCGATCCCGGCGTGGCGCGGAGCAGCGGCAGCGCCATGTAGATGCCATTGACGACGCCGCCGAAATTGATCGCGATCAGCCGGTCCGCTTCCTCCGGCGCCATGTCCATATATTGGCCGCCCGACCCGATTCCCGCATTGTTGAACAAGACGTCGAGGCGGCCGCCGCTCGCCGCGGAAAATTCGTCGAGCGCGGCCTTCCATTGATCGCGGTCGCGCACGTCCATGACGTGGCGCGACGCGGCACCGTCGCCCAGCAGCGCAGCGGTTTCGTCGATCCCGGCGCGGTTGACGTCAGCGATTCCGACGAACCAGCCTTGCCCCGCGAAATGGCGCGCAACGGCGCGGCCAATGCCCGATCCGCCCCCGGTGATGAAAATCGCCTTCCGTGCCATCGCGCCTCTCCTTACATCATTGTCAGTGCGACAAAGATGCGAAGTTGACGTGCCCGTCAAGCGGCAATCGCGGCTTGGCAAGGCGGACGGCGCATGGCTAAGAGGGCGGCGATGACTCGCGGCCTGCGCCTGATCCTCCTGTCCTTGCTGCTTTTGTGTGCCGGACTTGCCGCCCCGGCCCGCGCCGAGGTGGTCATCAGCTTTTACAGCCATGATTTCGGCGACCGTTTTCCGCACGCCTTCATCATGATGAAGGGACGGGTTGATGCAACCGGCGAGGCGGTCGACAGCAACTACGGCTTTACGGCGGTCTCGGTCAGCCCCGCCATCCTGTTCGGATCGGTGAAGGGCAAGGTCGAATCGTCCAAGTCCGACTATATCGAGAAGAGCGACCACCAGTTCGATGTCACGGTAGACGACGCGACCTATGCGCGCGTGCTGGCAAAGGTAGCCGAGTGGCGCGACCGCGACCAGCCGAGTTACAGCCTGAACAAGCGCAATTGCGTCCATTTCGTCATGGAACTGGCCGAGGCGGTCGGGCTGAAGGTCAACCGCAAGAGCAAGTTGTTCAAGAAGCCCAAGAGCTTTCTTATCGAAGTGAAGGGGCTTAATCCGCAGCTGGGGTAAGGGGGCGCAGGGATGATATTCAGCGGAGCCATAGTCTTTCTTTTGGCCGCCGATCTGTCGCAGCCGGGGAGCCCGGCGGACAATCCCGGCGCCTGGATCACGAGCGATGATTATCCGATCCGCGCGATGATGGAAGAAATGGAAGGCACGACGGGTTTTCGCCTGAACTATGATGCTGGCGGAATGCCAACGACGTGCGACATTATATCGCCCAGCGGGCACACCGAACTCGATGCGGCGACCTGCCGGCTCGCGATGGAGCGCGCGCGCTTTAATCCCGGCCGCGATCAGGCGGGTAAACCGGTCGGCGGCACGTACCGCACGCGCGTCCGCTGGCAGATACCCCGGGGGGCCGGTGCCCCCGACCCGGCGATGGCGTTCCTGGAGGAAGATTTCCTGGACAATTGGCCGCGCGGTGCGCTCCCCAGCCCGGCCATGCGGCTACTCGATCCCGCCGACCATTATCCGGCCGCGGCGCGCAGCGCGCGTGTGGAAGGGATCGTCCGGATGCACCTCAAGATCGATCCGCTCGGCAAGGTAACCGATTGCGCCGTGACCGCGGGCAGCGGATCGGATGAGTTGGACAAGGCCGCCTGCGACCTCATGCGGAGCGAGGGCGCGTTCTTGCCGGCGCTCGATGGCGCCGGAAAGCCCGCCGCCGCCACCTTTGCCGCAAGCTTTGCGTGGATGCTGCCGAGCGCCGATACGCCCGGCGATGCGACGCCCGAGGCGCCAATGCCGTTTCCCTTGGGCGAGCCCGGCAGCGCGACGATGTCGATCGTGATCAACGTCGATGGCAGCGCCAGCGACTGCCAGTTCAGCGGAACCGGGAAGCTGGCGTCGCCGCAGCCGGAAATTTCGCCGTGCGATATTTTCGGCGGCGCGAGCCGATACGCGCCTTTTCGTGACGAACGTGGCCGACCCGTGGCGCGTCGCATTGTTTTTCACACCGACCTCTCGGTCGAGGATATTGCGTCAAAGCCGGCGCCGCCGACGCCATAGCGCGAATCTCTGGACGCAAACCGGCTTTCACCCTATATTCAGGCTCCGGGGTATAATAATTCACGCCTTCGGAATGTGATCAGGGGCGTATTTTGCGGTTATTGCTGACCCTTTTGGCATTGCTGACCGGCTTGGCGACTGCCGACCGGGCCGTTGCCGCGCCCGCCGTCCCGGCGGCGATGGGGGCCTTGGTCATGCTGGCCGAAACGGCCGGCAAGGCGGAGGCCGGCGATGCCGAGCGTCGCCCGACGACGACCGTCCCGACACGGCGCACCGCGGGCGGCAGCGGCAAACCGCGCAAGGCACCTCCGCCCCATCTTCCTGGCCTTCTTACCGGCAGCGACCGCGCACTCGAATAGGGCTGCCGCGTCCCGGCGACCGTCCCGAACGGCGCCGCTGCCCCGTCCAGGGGCCTTTTTTGCTTTTTCACGCGGCGACGATCGCTGCCCCGTCATTCCCAATTCCAAGGAAATTTCCATGTTTGCTGGCCTTGCCAAGAGCCTGTTCGGCTCGTCCAACGACCGTTATGTCGCCTCGATCCGCAAGATCGTCGACAAGATCAACGCTTTCGAGCCTTCGATGGAGGCGCTCGATGACGCCGGGTTGCAGGCGCAGACGCAGAAATTTCGCGACCGCCTGGCGGCCGGTGAAACGCTCGACGATATCCTGCCCGAAGCCTTTGCGACGGTCCGCGAGGCCGCGGTCCGCACACTCGGGATGCGGCATTTCGACGTGCAGATGGTCGGCGGCGTCGTCCTCCATCGCGGCGAAATCGCCGAGATGGCGACGGGCGAGGGCAAGACGCTGATGGCGACTTTGCCCTGTTATCTTAACGCGCTGGAGGGGAAGGGTGTCCATGTCGTCACGGTCAACGATTATCTCGCGACGCGCGATGCCGAATGGATGGGCACCGTTTATGGCTTCCTGGGCCTGACCACTGGGATCATCGTTCCGAACCTCAACGAAACGCAGCGTCGCGCTGCCTATAACAGCGACATCACCTACGCGACGAACAACGAACTCGGCTTCGATTACCTGCGCGACAATATGAAGTTCGACCGGCAGCAGATGGTGCACCGCGAATTCAATTTCGGCATCGTCGACGAGGTCGATTCGATCCTGATCGACGAAGCGCGCACGCCGTTGATCATCTCCGGCCCGACCGACGACAAGTCGGAACTTTACATCCGCGTCAACGAAGTCGTGCTCAACCTGACCGAGGATGATTATGAGAAGGACGAAAAGTCCAAGGCGATCAGCCTGACCGAAGACGGCACCGAGCATGTCGAGCGATTGCTCGAAGCCGCGGGCCTGCTTCAGGGCAACAATCTGTATGACATCGAAAATACCCAGGTCGTCCATCACGTGAATCAGGCGCTGAAGGCGATCCAGATGTTCCGGATCGACACCGACTATATCGTCAAGGACGGCAAGGTCGTGATCATCGACGAGTTCACCGGCCGCATGATGGACGGGCGCCGCTGGTCGGACGGCCTGCACCAGGCGGTCGAGGCGAAGGAAGGCGTGCAGATCGAGCCCGAAAATCAGACGCTCGCTTCGATCACCTTCCAGAATTATTTCCGCATGTATCCGAAGCTGTCGGGCATGACGGGCACCGCGGCGACCGAAGCCGCCGAATTCTTCGACATCTACAAGATGAATGTCGTGAATATCCCGACCAACCGCCCGATCGCGCGCATCGACGATGAAGATGAGTTCTACAAGAATATCACCGACAAGTTCGGCGCCATCGCCAAGACGATCCGCGAAGCGAACGAGCGCGGCCAGCCGGTTCTGGTCGGCACGGTGTCGATCGAAAAGTCCGAACTGCTGTCGTCCTTCCTTGAAAAGGAAGGTGTGCCGCACAGCGTCCTCAACGCGCGCTTCCACGAAAGCGAGGCGCATATCGTCGCACAGGCGGGCCGCACCGGCGCGGTGACGATCGCGACGAATATGGCGGGCCGCGGCACCGACATCAAATTGGGCGGCAACGAAGAATTCCGGATCGACGACGAGTTGAAGGATTTGCCCGAAGGCCCCGAGCGCGACGCCGCGATCGAACGGATCAAGGCCGAAGTCGCCGCGGAGCGCGAGGCGGTGAAGGCCGCTGGCGGGCTGTTCGTGCTTGCGACCGAGCGCCACGAAAGCCGCCGCATCGACAACCAGCTGCGCGGCCGTTCGGGGCGCCAGGGCGACCCCGGCCTGTCCAAATTCTACCTCTGCCTCGACGATGACCTGCTGCGCATCTTTGGCCCCGACACGCTGTTTTCCAAGATGATGAACAAGAACCTGGAGGACGGCGAGGCGATCGGGTCGAAATGGCTGTCGAAGGCGATCGAGACCGCGCAAAAGAAGGTCGAGGCGCGCAATTACGACATCCGTAAACAGGTGGTCGAGTATGACAATGTGATGAACGACCAGCGCAAGGTCATTTATGAACAGCGCGGCGAAATCATCGACAGCGAGACCGTCGACGAGGTGATGGCGGCGATGCGCGCCGAAACGGTGAATGCGATCATCGCCGACGCGTGCCCGCCGGGCAGCTATCCCGAACAGTGGAACATCGAACAGATGAAGGAGCGCGTCGCAGACATCCTCGACCTGTCGCCTCCGATCGACGACTGGATGCAGGAAGATGCGGTCGACGCCGAAATTTTCGAGGAACGCATTCAGGCGGCGGCCGATGCGACCGCGGCCGAAAAGGCAGGGCTGGTCGACGAGGAAACGTGGCGGGGTATCGAAAAATCGGTGCTGCTCCAGACGCTCGACCATCATTGGAAAGAGCATCTGTCGACGCTGGATGCGCTGCGCCAGGTCGTCTTCCTGCGCGCCTATGCGCAGAAGCAGCCGATCAATGAATATAAGCAGGAAGCCTTTGCCCTGTTCGAGCGCATGTTGTCGAACATCCGCGAGGATGTAACGCGCACCGTTGCGCGCATCGACCTGCGCTTTGAAGAGCCGGAGCCGATGCCGCTGCCCGACCTGCCCGATTTCCTGACGACGCACATCGATCCGTTTACGGGCGAGGATAACAGCGCCGATATCGACGGCGGCGATCTGGGCTTGATCGCCAACACGCTGCCGCCGATGCAGATCCCGCGTCCCGACCTGCCCGATGGCGACAATCCCTATGCGGCGCTCGACATCAGCCGCAACGCGCCCTGTCCGTGCGGGTCGGGCCGCAAATACAAGCATTGCCACGGCGCCATTTGATGCGGCTGCCGCGCGCTTCGGGGGCGCGCGGCAAGTCGTTGATGTTACGGTAACACCATGCGTCATGAGCGCGCTTGCCAAGGCAGGCGGGCGCGATTAGCATCGGTTGTATAATCCCGGCGACCATGCAGTTGGCGGGCGACGCAGCAGCAGGAACTTGGAGCGCCGCGCATACCGAAATCTCGGGCGCGCGGCAAAGGACGGCATGTTGCGTGGAAAGGGCAGGCGCATTTCATTTTTCGACGAAATGACGAGCCAGGAGGGCGGGACCCGGTCGCCCTATCGAGACTATTGTGGGTGGTTCGAGGCCGAGGATGTGGCGCGCATCCAGCGCAAGGCGCAACAGGCCGAGGCGCTGTTCCGAACCACGGGAATTACCTTCAACGTCTATGGCGCCAGCGACGCGGACGAACGGCTGATCCCGTTCGATGTCGTTCCGCGGATCATCTCCGCCAGCGAGTGGCGCCGCCTGTCGCGGGGCATCGAACAGCGCGTGCGCGCCCTGAACGCCTTTCTCCACGACATTTATCACCGACAGGAAATCCTGCGCGCGGGGCGTGTGCCGACCGAATTGATCGCCGGTAACGAAGCGTTCCTGCCGATGATGATGGGGCTCGACCCGCCGGGCGGCATCTATACCCATATCAGCGGCACCGACATCGTGCGCACCGGCGCCAATGAATTTTACGTGCTGGAGGATAATGCGCGCACCCCGTCGGGCGTGTCCTATATGCTCGAGAATCGCGAGACGATGCTCCAGATGTTTCCGGAGCTGTTCGCAAAGGTTCCGGTGCGCGAGGTCAGCGACTATCCGATCAACCTGCTCAAATCGCTGGCGGCCTGCGCGCCGCCCGCGTGCGGCGGGACCCCAACCGTCGCGGTGCTGACGCCCGGCATCCATAACAGTGCCTATTATGAACACAGCTTCCTTGCCGACCATATGGGGGCCGAACTGGTCGAGGGGCACGACCTGCGCGTCGTCGACGGTCGCGTCGCGATGCGGACGACACAGGGCTATAAGGCGATTGATGTGATCTATCGCCGCGTCGACGATGATTTCCTCGACCCGCTGAACTTCCGTCCCGACTCGATGCTTGGCGTGCCGGGCATCTGGGACGTCTACCGTGCCGGCGGCATCACCATCGCCAATGCGCCGGGCACCGGCATTGCCGATGACAAGGCACTGTACAGCTACATGCCCGACATCATCGAATTTTATACCGGCGAAAAGGCGCTGCTGCCCAATGTGCCGACGTGGCGCTGTTCGGAACCCGAGCATTTGCGCGAAGTGCTCGACCGGCTGCCCGAACTGGTGGTCAAGGAAGTCCATGGGTCCGGCGGATACGGGATGCTGGTCGGCCCCGCGGCGAGCAAGAAGGAACTCGCCGCCTTTCGCGCGAAGCTGGAAGCCAATCCGGGCAATTATATCGCGCAGCCGACGCTGTCACTGTCGACGGTGCCGATCTTTACCAAAAAGGGGCTGGCGCCGCGCCATGTCGACCTTCGCCCCTTCGTGCTGATGTCGCCGCAGGGAATCACGATTACGCCCGGCGGCCTGACGCGGGTCGCGATGACCAAGGGGTCGCTGGTCGTCAATTCGAGCCAGGGCGGCGGCACCAAAGACACCTGGGTATTGGAAGACTGATGCTGGGCAAAACCGCAGGCTCGCTGTTCTGGATGGCGCGCTATCTTGAGCGCAGCGAAAATAACGCCCGCCTGATCGACGCGGGGTTCCGCATCGCGCTGACCCGGTCGAGCACGGCCGCTGCCGAATGGAAATCGGTCCTCGTGACCGCGGGGGTCAATCAGGCGTTCCAGGCGGCGCATGGCGATTACAGCTCGGCACGGGTGATCGACTTCCTGCTCCGCGACCCTGCGAACCCGTCGAGCATCCTTTCGGTGATCAAGCAGGCGCGCGACAATGCCCGCACCGCGCGCACCGCGTTGACGCGCGAGACGTGGGAAGCGGTCAACACCAGCTGGATGACGCTCGTCGCGCTGCTGAAACGCCCGGTGCGAGAGGATGACCTGCCCGACGTGCTGACGACGATCCGCCAGCAAAGCGCGCAGGTGCGCGGCGCGCTCAATGGCACGATGCTGCGCAACGACGGTTATCATTTCGCGCTGCTGGGCACCTTTCTGGAACGCGCCGACAACACCGCGCGTATCCTCGACGTCAAATATTATCTGCTGTTGCCGTCGGTCGCGCACATCGGCACCTCGATCGACAATGTGCAGTGGGAAACGATCCTGCGGTCGGTGTCGGCGCACCGCGCTTATCGCTGGCTCTATGGCGCCGAGATCAGCGCCTTGAAGATCGCCGAATTCCTGATCCTTTATCGCCAGATGCCGCGCAGCCTGACCTTTTGCAGCGAGCGGATGGAAAATCACCTGAACGAACTTCAAAGGCTGTACGGCGAAGAGATCGAGGCCCGGCGGATGGCCCATGCGTTGGTCCACGAAAAGCTCGATGCCCCGATCCAGTCAATCTTCGACGGCGGTCTGCACCAATATGTCACCGGCTTTCTGCGCGACACCGCCGCGCTCGCGCGGCAGGTCGAGCGCGACTATCGGTTTGTGGAATAGGGCGTCCGATCATGCGTTTGTTCGTCGAACATATCACCCGTTATCATTATGACGCCCCGGTGCGCTATGCGCTGCAACAACTGAAACTGACGCCGAAGGACCGCCCCGGCCAGCAGCATATCGTGAATTGGGCGATTGATATCGAGGGCGGCGCGAAGCAGCTTCACTACACCGACCATCATGGTAACGGGATCGACCTGATCGCGGTGGAAGGTGGGGCGCGCGAGCTGACGATCCGCTGTCATGGCGAGGTCGAGCTGGAAAGCTGGGACGGGGTGATCGGGGCGCATCGCGGTGCAATGCCGCTATGGACTTTCCTGCGCCCGACTGCCCTGACGCGCGCGGGACGGCATGTTCGCGCGCTGACCGCACAGCTTGGCCGCGACCATGCCAGCGACATCGAGCGGGCCCACGCGCTGTCGGCGCTGATCATCGATCGGCTGGCCTATCAGATCGGGGTGACCGATGCCGATACAAGCGCCGAGCAGGCACTCGGCGGCGAGGGCGGGGTGTGCCAGGACCATGCCCATATCTTTATCGCGGCGATGCGGCACCTTGGGCACCCGGCGCGCTATGTGTCGGGTTATCTGATGATGAACGACCGGACGCAGCAGGATGCGACGCACGCTTGGGCAGAGGCGCATTTCGATCATATCGGTTGGATCGGTTTCGACGTCAGCAACGGCCATTCACCCGACCAGCGCTATATTCGCGTTGCCACGGGGCTCGACTATCGCGACGCGGCCCCGGTTCGCGGGATGCGCTATGGCGCGGCGCAGGAAAATCTGGTTGTTCAATTGCAGGTCCAGCAATAAGCGGACCGGGCAACCAGATTATCCGGGGCGGGGAAACGGGATTCGATGACCTATTGCGTTGGCATGCGTTTGAACAAGGGGCTGGTGTTCATGTCCGACACCCGCACGAACGCGGGCGTCGACGACATCTCGCAGGTCCGCAAGATGCGCAGCTGGCATTTGCCCGGCGAACGGGTGATCACGCTGATGTCGGCGGGCAATCTTGCGACGACGCAGGCGGTGGTCAGCCTGCTCGATGAACGCACCAAGGCGCCCGAAGAACGACACCCTTCCATTCTGGCCGCGCCGTCGATGTTCGCGGTCGCGACGATCGTCGGCGAGACGCTGCGCCAGATCGTCATGCGCCACAGCGACGAAGGACCGGCGGCGGAGTCGCTGTTCCGCGCGTCGCTGATCGTCGGCGGGCAGATCAAGGGCGCCGAACCCCGGCTTTTCCTTATCTATCCCGAAGGCAATTTTATCGAGGCAGGTGAGGATAATCCCTTCTTTCAGATCGGGGAGACCAAATATGGCCGGCCGATTATCGTGCGCTCCTACGATCCCGCCATGTCGTTCGAGGATGCGGTGAAGCTGCTCTGCGTCTCATTCGATTCGACGATCCGCGCCAACGCCGGGGTCGACCTGCCGATCGACCTCAAGATTCACGAACGCGACGACTTTACCACCGTCCGCGAGCGGCGGTTCGAGCGCGGCGACCCCTATTTCGACAGCGTCGCCAACGGCTGGGCCGAGGCGCTGGGTATCGCGCTCGCAGAATTGCCGGATTTTCATTTTTAGGACGTGACGCTGACGGAATAAGCCGTGTGATCCCGCCTTCGCGAGGACACTCTGCGTTACAAGAGCGCGCCGTTATCGGTTCTTGCGTCCCTCGATCAGCCCATCGACCAGGCTGGGGTCGGCCAGCGTCGATGTGTCGCCCAGCGAGCCAAAGTCGTTCTCCGCGATCTTGCGCAGGATGCGGCGCATGATCTTGCCCGAGCGAGTCTTGGGCAGGCCGGGGGTCAGGTGGATATGATCGGGCGTGGCGATCGGGCCGATTTCGGAGCGAACCTGTTGCTTCAGCGCCGCGGCAACCTCGTCGGTCGGCTCGACCCCGGCATTCAGCGTCACATAGGCATAGATGCCCTGGCCCTTGATATCGTGGGGGAAGCCGACGACGGCGGCCTCGGCGACCAGATCGTGCAGCACCAGCGCGCTTTCGACCTCGGCGGTGCCCATGCGATGCCCCGACACGTTGATGACATCGTCGACGCGCCCGGTGATCCGCCAGTAACCCTCGCCATCGCGGCGGCAGCCGTCACCCGTGAAATATTTGCCCTTGTAGGTCGAAAAATAGGTTTCAGCGAAGCGCGCGTGATCGCCGTAGATCGTCCGCGCCTGCCCCGGCCAGCTGTGCGTGATGCATAGATTTCCCTCGGCCGCGCCGCCGGTCTGTTCGCTGACGAGCGTCTTGCCGTCGGCATCGACCAGTTCGGGGCGGATGCCGAAAAAGGGCTTGCCTGCGCTGCCCGGCTGCATGGGATGCGCGCCGGGCAGAGTGGTGATCATGATTCCGCCGGTTTCGGTCTGCCACCAGGTGTCGATGACGGGGACGCGGCCCTTGCCAACGACTTGGTGATACCAGCGCCATGCCTCCGGATTGATCGGCTCGCCGACGCTGCCGAGCAGTCGGATCGAGCCGAGATCGTGGCGCGTGACATAATCGTCGCCCTCGCGCATCAGCGCACGGATCGCGGTGGGGGCGGTGTAGAGGATGTTGACCTTGTGCTTGTCGACGACCTGCCAGAAGCGGTCGTGACCCGGATAATTGGGCACTCCCTCGAACATCAAAGTCGTCGCGCCGTTCTGAAGCGGGCCATAGACGACATAGGAGTGTCCGGTGACCCAGCCGATGTCGGCGGTGCACCAGAAAATCTCGCCAGGGCGATAGTCGAAGCCATAATAGAAGGTGCTCGCGGTCCAGACGCTGTAGCCGCCGACCGTGTGGACCACGCCCTTGGGCTTGCCCGTCGATCCCGAGGTGTAGAGGATGAAGAGCGGGTCCTCGGCATTCATCGGCTCGCACGGGCAGTCGGCGTCGACGTAGGCCGAAAGCGCATCGTACCAATGGTCGCGGCCTTCCTTCATCGCGACGTCGCCGCCGGTGTGTGCGATGACGAGCACCGCCTTCACCTCGACGCGTTCGAGCGCCTTGTCGACATTGGCCTTTAGCGGGACGGTCTTGCCGCCGCGCAACCCTTCGTCGGCGCAGATCACCCAGTCGCTGCCGCAATCCTCGATCCGGCCGTGGATCGCCTCGGGCGAGAAGCCGCCGAACACGACGCTGTGCACCGCGCCGATGCGCGCGCAGGCGAGCATCGCCACCGCGCCCTCGGGAATCATTGGCATATAGATGGTGACGCGGTCGCCCTTCTGGACGCCCATTTTCTTCAGCGTGTTTGCGAAACGGATGACGTCGGCGAGCAAGGCTGCGTAGCTGATGTGCCGCGTCTCGCCATCGGGGGCGTCGGGTTCAAAGATGATCGCGGTTCGCTCGCCATGTCCTGCCGCAACGTGCCGGTCGATCGCATTGTGGCAAAGGTTGAGGACGCCATCCTCATACCATTTGATTTCGACCGGGTCATACGACCAGCCGGCGATCTTCGTCGGTGGGCTGATCCAGTCGATCCGCTGTGCCTGTTCGGCCCAGAAAGCGTCGGGGTCGGCAATGCTCTGTGCATAGAGCCGGTCATAATCGGCGGCGCTGCAATGCGTGTTCGCCGCGGCGTCGGCCGGGTTGGCAACGAACGGTTCGGAAGCGGGCAGTTCGGACGACACAGGCGACTCTCCCAATTGGGTTTGCATTGTTAGCGCGAAGCGATAACCCGCGGGCCACAAGTTGCAAGGCGCTCACGCGCTTATGAAGGGACGTTTTATGCTTCAACTGGGCCGCGTGGCTGGTGAAATCCTCGACAGGCTAGGCGTCGAACGTGCGTCATGGACCGATGGGTCGATGCCTTCGGTCACTCCGCTGACCGGCGAACAACTGGGCATGGTGCAGGTGGCGGATGCCGCGGCGATCGACGAAACGCTGGATCAGGCCGCCGCTGCCTTCCGCGCCTGGCGTGAAGTTCCGGCGCCGCGGCGCGGCGAACTGGTGCGGCTGTGGGGCGAGGAACTGCGCGCCGCGAAGGACGATCTTGCCAAGCTGGTGACGATCGAGGCCGGCAAGATCCCGTCCGAAGGCGCAGGTGAAGTGCAGGAGATGATCGACATCTGCGATTATGCCGTCGGCCTGTCGCGTCAGCTTTACGGTCTCACCATCGCCACCGAGCGGCCGGGGCACCGGATGATGGAGGTCTGGCATCCGCTCGGCGTCGTCGGGGTGATTTCGGCGTTCAACTTTCCGGTCGCCGTGTGGGCGTGGAATGCCGCGATCGCGTTGGTATGCGGCAACAGCGTGGTGTGGAAACCATCGGAAAAGACCCCCCTTACGGCGTTGGCAACGCAGGCGATTTTCGAGCGCGCGGTGGCGCGCTTCGGCGACGCACCCGCAGGCTTGTCGCAGCTGCTGATCGGCGGGCGCGAGGCGGGCGAGGCGCTGGTCGACGACAGCCGTGTTGCCTTGGTGTCGGCGACGGGATCGACGCGCATGGGCCGCGCCGTTGCGCCGCGGCTCGCCGCGCGCTTTGCGCGGGCCATTCTGGAGCTTGGCGGCAACAATGGGGTCATCGTCACGCCATCGGCCGACCTTGACCTCGCGCTGCGCGGGGTTGCGTTCGGCGCGATGGGAACCGCCGGACAGCGTTGCACGACGACGCGGCGCCTGTTCCTGCACGATCGCGTCTATGACGGTTTCGTCGCGCAGTTGAAGGCCGCATATGCCAGCGTTGGTGTCGGCAACCCGCTGGAACACGAGGTGCTCGTCGGGCCGCTGATCGACCGCGCAGCATATGAGACGATGCAGGACGCGCTCGCCGCGGCGCGTGCGGCGGGCGGTGTCGTTCACGGCGGCGATCGCGTCGGTGAGGGCGCGAGCTTTTATGTCCGCCCCGCGCTGGTCGAGATGCCGGGACAGGTCGGGCCGGTGTCGGAAGAGACGTTCGCGCCGATCCTCTATGTCATGCGCTATACCGATCTGGACGCGGTAATCCGGTTGCACAATGACGTCGCGGCGGGGCTGTCGTCGGCGATCTTTACCACCGACATGCGCGAAGCCGAGCGGTTCCTGGTCGCAAGCGATTGCGGCATCGCCAACGTCAATCTTGGCACGAGCGGCGCCGAGATCGGCGGGGCGTTCGGCGGCGAGAAGGAAACGGGCGGCGGACGCGAGAGCGGGTCGGACGCATGGCGCCAGTATATGCGGCGCGCAACGAATACGGTGAATTATTCGGACGCGCTGCCGCTGGCGCAGGGCGTGAGTTTCGACTTGTAGTTCCCTTCCCGTTCACGGGGGGGCTAGGGGCGGGCATGTCGCGGTCCTGCACTTCGGTTTCGGAACGGGCCCTCCCCCGACCCCTCTCGCAAGCGGGAGGGGAGACTACGCTATGCGCCAGCCGAAGCCTTGGTCGAGCGCAATCACCTGCCCGGCGGAGCCGACCGGCTCCTGCTTTCCGTCAGTAAGAAACGCAAGCATCGCGGCATCGCCGACGTCCACATGGGCGAGCGTGCGCTTGCCCTCCGGCGTGAGCGCTACCACCACGCCGGCCTTCGGCGCGCCGTCGCGACCGTAAAACACGGTATAGCTTTCGATCGTCGCCGGCCCGGCATAATCCTCCACCAGTTCGGGCACCGGGCCGCGTTTGGCTTCGGCTTCGGCCTGATAATCGAAATCCTGGGGAAAGCTCGCTGCGGCGATCGGCTTGTTGCCAAGGACGATGCAATGATTGTCGGTCGCAAAACCACCATTAGCGAAGAGGAAGCCATAGCGGCCTTCGCTGCGCAGCTTGTGGACCATCGAGACGATCGCATGGCTCATGTAGTTGGCGATCGGGCCACCGCCAAAGGTCAAGCCGCCGAACACGGTCGCCGGGCGATCCCACGGCCAGCCAAGGATGCGCCGTGCCATCTTGGGAACACAGGGAAAACAGCTGTAAAGTTCGACAAAATCGAAATCTGCGGCGGTCATCGCGTTCAGTTCGAGCGTGCGGGTGATCGATGTCTCCATGCTGACGCTGCCGTCGTAGCGATCGCGGCGGAGGATGCTGGCCGGTTCCTTGGCGGCGGCACCCATGCCGACATGGATCAGGCGGTCTTCGGCAATGCCGCGACGCCACGCTTCGGCAAGGCTGGCGACGATGAAACCCGCGCCTTGGTTCACCGACGAGTTCGCGACCATCAACTTTGAATAAGGAAAGGCAATCGGCCGGTTGCGTTCGTCGATCCTCAGGATGTCGGCCGGGCTGGCGGGTTTGCGAATCCAAGCGCCGTCATTTTCTGCGGCGACCTGCGAAAAACGTGACCAGATTTCGGCGCTTTCGAATTGGGCGTCCTCCAGGCTTTCGCCCCATGCAGCGCGCGTCGCATTCTCGTAGAGCGGGTAAACATCGACAGGCGCGGCAAGGCCGTGCTTCTGTGCATAATCGGGTTCGCGCCGCGTCGCGACCTTGCGGATCGCATTATAGCTTTTGTCCTCGCCGCTCGCCGCCTTGGCGGCGCGCCCCGCGGCGGTACGCAGCGCCTCGGCGCCGACGATGGCGGCAAGCCTGACCTCGCCCGCGCCGATGCGGTTCGCCGCCTCGTTGAGCAAGCGCACCGGGGTGTCGCCATGCGGTGCGGCGGACTGATAGTTGATCGCGGGATTCGCCCCGATTGCGGCGGCGAGCGGATCGCAGAGCTTGCCGAGATGGTGGAAGCTGATCTGGTCGACGATCGCCAGGCTGTCGAGGTCGGCGAGCGGGATGCCTGCGTCTGCGGCCGCGACATTCAACGCCGCGACCATCAGTTCGAGCGAATCCAGCCCTTGGTCGGGGTCGTCGGGGCGATCGTTGACCTGCCCCACACCGATGATGACGGGAATGCGCTCGGGATCGGTCATCTTGGTCCCTTGGGCCATATCAGCGCGCTTTCCACTCGGGTTTGCGCTTTTCGGCGAAGGCGCGCGGCCCTTCGCGCGCGTCCTCGCTGCGCATCAGGGCACTGCGTTCAATGGTGTTTTGTTCCCAATAGGGCGCGTCGGCGGCGATACGTCCATCCTGAATACCAAGCGCGACGCGCTTCGACGCCTGCACCGACAGCGGCGCGTTGGCGGCAATCTTTTCGGCGAGCGCGATCGCGGCGGGAAGCAGGTCGGCGAGCGGGACGACATGATTGACGAGGCCGAACTCGGCGGCGCGCGTGGCGGGGATGGGGTCGCCGGTCAGCATATGTTCCATTGCCAGTTTGCGCGGCAGTTGCTGCGCGAGGCGGAACGCGCCGCCCGCCGCGGCGAACAGCCCGACCTTGACCTCGGGCAGCCCGAATTGCGCGTGATCGGCGGCAACGATGATGTCGCTCATCAGCGCGATTTCGCAGCCGCCGCCAAATGCGAAACCGTTGACCGCGGCGATGATCGGTTTCGAGATCGGGTGCGAAACCATTCCCGCGAAGCCCCAAGCCTGCTGCGCCGGATCGTCGGGGTAGAGGCTTTCGCCGCGCGACAGCGCGACAAGGTCGGCGCCGGCGCAAAAGCTCTTTTCGCCGGCGCCGGTGATGACGACGACGCGGATTTCGGGGTCATTCTCGGCCTCTTCCAAGGCGTGGCCGATGCCGACATGGACCGCGGCGTTGACCGCGTTGCGCGCCTCGGGCCGGTTGATCGTGACGATCAGGATATGGCCGCGTCGTTCGGTGAGGATGGTGGTGTCGGTCATCGCGAATCTCTCCCTTTCCGGGGAGTATCGCGATGACTTGACGTTTACGTCAACTGGAAAGGGTATGCAGCGATTATATCGTGTGTCCCCGCGAAGGCGGGGACCCATCTCCGGTCGGTTCAAAATGGCGCCGCCGGATGATGTGCACCCGCCTTCGCGGGTGCACATGGCTTGTTTCTGTTGGGCTCAGATCGACTGCCCGGTCTTGGCCCAATCGGCCAGGAAGCCCTCGATGCCCTTTTCGGTCAGGATATGCTTGAACAGCCCCTTGATCACCGACGGCGGCGCCGTCATCACGTCGGCGCCGATCTTCGCGGCTTCGAGGACATGGATGCCGTGGCGGACGCTGGCGACGAGGATCTCGGTCTCATAGCCATAATTGTCGTAGATCAACCGGATGTCGGAGATCAACTGCATGCCGTCGAAGCCATTGTCGTCGTGGCGACCGACGAAGGGCGAGACGAAGGTCGCGCCCGCCTTGGCAGCAAGCAGCGCCTGTGCCGCCGAGAAGCAGAGCGTGACATTGACCATCGTGCCGTCGCTGGTCAGCGCCTTGCACGTCTTCAAACCGTCGATCGTCAGCGGCACCTTGATGCAAACATTGTCGGCGATCTTGCGGAGGATTTCGGCCTCCTTCATCATCGTTTCATGGTCGAGTGCGACGACTTCGGCCGAGACCGGGCCGGTCGTGAGCGCGCAGATTTCCTTCGTTACTTCCTTGAAGTCGCGTCCCGACTTGGCGATCAGCGACGGGTTGGTGGTGACGCCGTCGAGCAGGCCCGTCGCGGCGAGTTCCTGAATGTCGGCGATTTCGGCGGTGTCGGCGAAGAATTTCATGGCGCGGGCTTCCTTGCGGGCAGGTGATTCGGGATTGGGGTCCGCCCTAGAGCAACGCGCGTCAAATATGAACCGTCACTACCCCTCTTTCGTCACGCTGGATCAAGTCAGGGTGACGAAAGAGGGAAAGGGCTGGCGTTCCATATTTGTTCGCATTATGCGAACCGCATGGGCAAAGCAAAACGTCAATATGTCTGCCAAAATTGCGGCTCGGCTACCTACCGCTGGCAAGGACAGTGCGCCGATTGCGGCGAATGGAATACATTGGTCGAGGAGGCGGGCGAGACCGTGTTTTCGGCCAAGCACGACCTGAGCAAAGGCGGGCGGACGATCGCGCTCGAAACGCTGAATGCCGAAAGCAAAATGCCCGAACGCATGCTGTGCGGGATTGCGGAGTTCGACCGCGCACTCGGTGGTGGTTTCGTCGCGGGATCGGCAACGCTGATCGGCGGCGATCCGGGGATCGGTAAATCGACGCTGTTGTTGCAGGCCGCGGGGCGACTGGCCCAGGCGGGCAAGTCGGTGGTCTATATCAGCGGCGAGGAAGCCGCGGCGCAGGTGCGATTGCGCGCGCAGCGGCTGGGGCTGGGCCATGCGCCGGTCGCGCTTGCCAGCGCGACGTCCGTGCGCGACATATTGGCGACGCTCGATCGACAGACCGCCGATTTCGTCGTGATCGATTCGATCCAGACGATGCACAGCGACCTGATCGACAGCGCACCGGGGACGGTGAGCCAGGTGCGGGCGTCGGCGCAGGAACTGATCCGCTATGCCAAGGACAGCGACGCGGCGATCGTGCTGGTCGGCCATGTGACGAAAGACGGGACGATCGCGGGGCCGCGCGTGCTCGAACATATGGTCGATACGGTGCTGGCGTTCGAGGGCGAGCGCAGCCACCAATATCGCATCCTGCGCGCGGTGAAGAACCGCTTTGGCGGGACCGACGAGATCGGGGTGTTCGCGATGGGCGAAGACGGGCTGGGCGAAGTCGCCAATCCGTCGAGCCTGTTCCTGACCGACCGCAGCCGCGACGTTCCGGGATCGGTGGTGTTTCCGGCACTCGAAGGCACCCGTCCGGTGCTCGTCGAGGTGCAGGCGCTGACCGTCCGCCTCGCAAGCGGGGCGACCCCGCGGCGCGCGGTCGTCGGCTGGGACAGCGGACGACTCGCGATGGTGCTTGCGGTGCTGGAGGCGCGCTGCGGGCTCCAGATGGGCGCCGCCGAAGTTTATCTCAACATCGCGGGTGGTTACCGCCTGACCGATCCCGCCGCCGACCTGGCGGTTGCGGCGGCGCTGATCTCGGCGTTCAGCGAGCGGCCGGTGCCCGCCGACGCGATCGTATTCGGCGAATTGTCGCTTTCGGGCGAGGTGCGGCAGGTGTCGCACGATGGGCTGCGCCTCCGCGAGGCCGCGAAGCTGGGTTTTTCGCGCGGGTGGGGGCCGGCGGGCATGAAGCCGGTCGGCGGAATCTCGGTCACCGGATTCGGCCGTCTCGGTGAACTCGTTGACCTGATGCTCGGGCGCGACTAGCGACCGGGAAATGGGAAGTCTGACCGCTCTTGATATCATTGTGCTGACCCTTGTCGGCGGCGGCGCGGTGCTCGGTTTTTCGCGCGGCCTTGTGCAAGAGGTGACGACGCTGCTCGCGTGGATTCTTGCCATTGCGGCCGTGCGCTTCTTTCACCCGCTGGTCACCGACATGCTGGCCGGCTGGGTCGGAGGAGAGGGCGGCGCGGCGATGCTCGCCTTCGTCCTGCTGTTCGGCGGCGTCTTCGCGCTCGCCAAATGGGGATCGCGCGCGATGGGGCAGCGAAGCCGCGCGTCGTTCGTCGGCGGATTTGACCGTGGGCTTGGCGCCGGGTTCGGGGCCGTGAAGGGCTTGTTGATCGCCTCGATAGGTTTCCTGCTCATCACGCTGCTTTACGACATCGGCTATGGCAACGCGCAGCGGCCCGCCTGGATGTCCGACAGCCGCACCTACCCGGCGCTCAATGCGACGAGTGCGGCGATGAGCAAGGTGATCGCCGAACGGAGGGCGCAGGCCCGTGCGGCCGAGAATGAGGCGGCCAAGGCCGACAAGCCATGAACGCGCCGCTGTATAACCGCGACATATTGGCGCTGGCGGTCGCGACCGCCGACTATCTGCCGTTCGCCGATGCGCGCCACCGGGTGAGCAAGCGCGCGCCGCTGTGCGGCAGCGCGATCATCCTGGACCTGGACACCGACGCGGCCGGCCATGTGTCGCGCGTGGGCATGCATGTCGAGGCGTGCGCGCTGGGGCAGGCCTCGGCGGCGCTGCTGGCGCGCCACGCGCCGGGGCTGGGCCTGGCGGAAATTCGCGGTGCAAGAGCGGCCATCGCCGACTGGTTCGCGGGCGCCGGTGATCTGCCCGACTGGCCGGGATTCGACCTGCTCGCCCCGGCACGCGACTATCCGGCACGCCATGGTGCGATCCTGTTGCCCTTCGACGCTGCCATCGCCGCGCTCGAAGATCAGGCGGCAGCGGCATGACGCTGCTGGCGCTGACCGCGGCGGCGTCCGAGGCCGCCGAGAAGGCGGCGGAAACCGTAACCGATACCGCGCTGATCGAAGGCGCGATCCTGCTCGGCGTCGCGACGCTGTTCGTGCTGATCTTCCGCCGGCTCGGCCTGGGCGCGGTGCTGGGTTATCTGATCGCCGGGGCGATCGTGGGGCCGCACGGGCTGGGTCTTGTCGGCGGCGGCGAGTCGAAGCTGGCGTTCGCCGAACTCGGTATCGCCTTCCTGCTTTTCCTTGTCGGGCTTGAGCTGTCGCCGGGGCGGCTGTGGCAGATGCGCCGCGCGATTTTCGGTCTGGGCATGGCACAGGTCGTTGTGACCGGGCTGATTCTGACCGGATTGATCCACCTGACGCTCGGCTTCAGCCCGGCGGCGTCGCTTGCACTCGGCCTGCCGCTCGCGCTGTCGTCGACCGCGCAGGTGCTTCCCGGCCTCAAAAGCTCGGGCCGGATCAATTCGCCCTTTGGTGAAAAGGCCTTTTCGATCCTGCTGTTCCAGGATCTCGCGATCGTCCCGATGATCACGATCGTCGCCGTCCTGTCGCGCGCGCCCGCCGACCCCTCGGCACCGCCTGGCTGGCAGATGGCCTTTTTTACCTTGTGGGCGATCGTCGTGCTGGTCCTCGCCGGACGTTTCATCGTCAATCCGCTGCTGCGGATCATCGGCCGTTATGGCGAGCGCGAACTGTTCGTCATCGTCGGCCTGCTGACCATCCTTGCCAGTGCGGCGCTGATGCACAGCCTGCACCTGTCGACGGCTCTCGGCGCTTTTATCGCGGGCGTCATGCTGGCCGATTCGCCGTATCGCCACGAGATTGAATCCGACGTCGAACCCTTTCGCCTGATCCTCCTTGGCCTCTTTTTCCTTGCCGTCGGCATGGTGCTCGACGTCGGCGCGGTGATGGAGCGCCCGTTGCTCGTCCTGGGCCTCGCGCTGGGGCTCGTTGCGGTCAAGGTGGTGGTGCTGACCCTGATCGTGCGGCTGTTCGGCAAGCCTTGGCCGGTGGCGCTGGGGCTGGGCCTGCTGCTCAGTCAGGGCGGCGAGTTCGGTTTCCTGCTGTTCGCGCAGGCGGCCGACGCGCTGCTGATCGAGCCCGAGGCGGCGAGCCTGTTCAGTGCGGTCGTGACGCTGTCGATGGTGACGACCCCGTTCCTGATGCTGTTCGCGCGCAACCTTGAATTCGCGCCGGGATCGGATGAGCCCGATCTTGACGACCCCGAAGGCGCGCCGCGCGGTTCGGCGATCGTCGTCGGCTATGGCCGCTTTGGTCAGATCGTGTCGCAGATGCTGCACGGCGTCGCCTGTTCGGTCACGCTGATCGACAAGAAGCCGAGCCAGATCGAACTGTCGAGCCGCTTCGATACCAAAGTCTATTTCGGCGACGGGCTGCGCATCGACCTGCTTCGCCGGGCGGGCGCGGAGGAAGCGCGACTGATCATCTTTTGTATCGACGATGCATCGGTCGACGCGGCGGCGCTGAAGCCGATCGTCGAGGCGTTCCCCAATGCCAAGATATTGATGCGCGTGTTCGACCGCCGCCAGCAGCTCGCATTGGACGGGTCGGGCGTCGATACGGTCGTGCGCGAAGTCTTTGAAAGTTCGGTCGCGATGGGGCTGACGGCGCTGCGCTATCTCGACGTCGACCCGAGCGAGATGGACGATGTCGAATCGACGCTGCGCCACCTTGACGATACGCGGCTTCAGGCGCAGCTCGACGAGGGCGACCTGTCGGCGGGGATGGACCATCGGTTCAAGCCGGGCGGCGGGCGCGAGGCCGACAGCGTGCTCGAAAAATACCGGCGCAAGCGGCAGGCGGCGAAAGCGGCGCGCGAAGAGAATGAGGCGATGGGGCTGACCGGTGAGGGCTAGCGGCGATCGGCGTGGCGTCCTCTTTGGGGTGGGGAGGATCTTATGTCCGCTTCCGGTCGTTTCTCGACACCCCGTCATGTCGACCTGATCGGGGAACCACCACGGCGCTGACGTCATGGACCGCCGATCAAACCCGGAGCGGCGATGGCGGCCTAGCTGTCCAGAAACGCCGCCACCGCATCGAGGCCATAATCCTCGGTCACAAAGCTCTGGCCGATACCGCGCGTCAGGATCAAGGGCAGCTTGCCGCCGCGGACCTTTTTGTCGTGCGCCATATGCGCGGCGAGCGTCGCGCCGTCGCTGTTGACGCCCGCGCTCGCGAGGCTGTGCGGCAGGTCGACGCTGGCAAGGTGGGCGCGAACCCGTTCGGCGTCGCCCACAGGACAGAGGCCGTTCGCGGCCGAGAATTGATGCGCGAGCACCATGCCCGCGGCAACCGCTTCGCCGTGGAGCAGGCGGTCCGAGTAGCCGGTTTCGGCCTCGAGCGCGTGGCCGAAGCTGTGGCCGAGGTTGAGCAGGGCGCGGATATCCTGCGTCTCGCGTTCGTCGGCGGCGACGATGCGCGCCTTTGCGGCGACGCTGTGGGCAATCGCATAGGCACGCGCCGCGCTGTCGCCCGCGAGGAGGGCTGCGCCGTTCGCCTCGCACCAGGCGAAAAAATCGGCATCGTCGATCAGGCCATATTTCACCACTTCGGCATAGCCCGCGCCGAGTTCGCGACGCGGCAGCGTAGCGAGTGTCGTCGGGTCGATGACGACGAGTGCGGGCTGGTGGAAGGCGCCGATCAGATTCTTGCCCGCGGGAACATTGATCGCGGTCTTGCCGCCGACGCTGCTGTCGACCTGGGCGAGCAGGGTGGTCGGGACCTGGATGAAATTGCAGCCGCGTTTGACGATGCTGCACGCGAACCCGACGAGGTCGCCGATCACGCCGCCGCCCAGCGCGATGACATGGTCGCCGCGCTCGACCCCTTCGCCGATCAGCCATTCGGTGAGCCGCGCGAGGCCAGCCCAGCTTTTGGTCGCCTCGCCGGGTTCCAGGACAAAGGACGAAAAGGAAACCCCCTCGTTGCCGAGCGCGACGCCGACGCGCCGCAGATAATGGTCCGCGACATGCGTGTCGGTGACGATCATCGTGCGCGGACGTTTGAGCAGCGGTGCGACGTGGCCGCCGATCGCCTCAAGCAACCCGTCGCCGATCAGGATGGGATAGCTGCGAGCCCCCAGTTCGACAGTCAGGCTTTCCATTGCGACAATGCCTCCAGGATCGCGCGCACCGTGTGGTCGTGCGGCGTGCTTGCCGAACTGACGCGCAAATGCGCTTCGGCATAGATGGGATTGCGCACCGCCGCCAGTTCGCGCAGCACCTCGCTGGGGTCGCGGTTCTTGAGCAGCGGGCGATGACTGCGGCGCCCGACGCGGTCGACCAGCGTCGCAATATCGGCATCGAGCCAGATGCAGAGGCTGCGCTGCAGGATCAGCGCGCGCGTGTCGTCGTTGATGAAGGCACCGCCGCCGGTCGCGAGCACCATCGGCTTGCCGGCAAGGAGGCGCGCGATCACCCGGCGCTCGCCGTCGCGGAAATGCCCTTCGCCGAACCGTGCGAAAATGTCGGAGATCGTCATGTCGGCGGCGCGCTCGATTTCATCGTCGGCATCGGCAAACCGCATCCCCAACCGCTGCGCGAGGCGGCGCCCGATCGTCGATTTGCCCGACCCCATCAACCCGACGAGCACGATCGACCGATCGCGGATCGACGCAGGGATAGCCGGAAGGGGGCTTTTCGGGTTTCGCGACATGGTGCGCGCGGCTATACCGACCATCCCGCGCGGGACAATGGTTTTGCGCGACGGGGGACGAACGGCGGACATGGGATTGTCCGCGCGAGATGGTTCGGGAACGGGCCGCCGGGTGACGCGATGGCCGATCGGGCCGGAGATGATTGAGGTAGACGTGACCGACAGGATGGCCGAAAGCGCGACGCAATGAAGAAGATGACGTTATCGCTCGTGCTGGGCCTGTCGGGAACCGCGATGGCCGCCGTGATCGTGCTGCCTGCGCTCGCCCAGGAATCGCTGTTGCCCGAAGGGTTCGGTGCCCCCGCCGACACGCCCGCGCCGCGGCCGTCGCCCACGCCTTCGGCCACCCCGGCACCGACGACGGGGGCGGCGCCGAAGAATGGCGCGACCCCGCCTCCCGTCGCGCCGACCCTGGGCGCCCCGACGACAGCGACCGATCCGACCGAAGCGGGCGAGGAGGCCGAGGAAGACGAAGAGGTCGCATCGGGCGGGCTGAAATATGACCTGCCGCCCGGCGCGCGCCGCCTGCTGACCCGCATCGGGCCGCTGACCCCCGAAACGGGCGGCCTTGCCCCCGACGCCTTTGGCGTGCGCGGACAATATGCGGCCGCGATCATGCGCAAGACCAGCGGTCAGCTCGCGTCGCGCTGGGGACAGATATTGCTCCGCCGTTCGCTGGCATCGGCCATCGATACGCCCGATACGATCAACGGTGCCGACCTGGCCGCCGATCGCGCGTCGTTGCTGCTCCGCATGGGCGAATCGATCACCGCGCGGCGGATCGTGCAGTCGGTCGATTATGACCGAGCCAGCCCGCGCCTGGTCGCCGCGGCGCAACAGGCCTATCTTGCCAATGCCGATCCCGCCGGCATGTGCCCCTATGTCCCCGCGGGGCTGGCGCATGGCGACGAACAGGCGTGGCGCCTGTCGGCGGCGATCTGTGCCGGCCTGTCGGGCGAAGCCGGTCCCGCGGGCTGGGCCATCGGCCGGGTCCGGTCGAGCGGCAGAATTTCCAACTTCGACATATTGCTCGCCGAACGCGTGCTCGGCGCGACCGGGGCAGGGCGCCGATCGACGACGATCGAGTGGACCGATATCGACCGGCTGACCAGCTGGCGCTTTGGCATGGCGACCGCCACCGCGATCCCGGTGCCCGAAACGCTGCGCACGTCCGCTCCCTTTTACATGAAGGGCTGGACCGTGCTCGCGCCGATGACCGACATGGCGAACCGCGTTGCTGCGGCGCCCGAGGCGGCGGCGCGCGGCGTCCTGTCGAGCGAGGCCTATGTGTCGTTGCTCAGCGCCGCGGCCAGCGAAGAGGAGCCTGCCGAAACGCTGCTGGCGCAAACCGAACAGCTTCGCGGCGCCTTTCGCCTGGCAACCGGCGCCAATCGTTATGCCGCGATGGAGAGATTGTGGAGCGCGGGCGGCACGCCGACCCAAAGCTATGCGGCGATGGTCGCGACGGCGCGCGCCGCAGCCGCGCTGCCGACGAGCACCGCCGTCGGCGACGATCCCTGGCAGCTTTTGGGATCGATGCTCGCGGCGGGTTATGACGAGAATGCGTTGGCGTGGGTGCCCACGGTTTCGGTCGGAAGCCGGGCGTGGGGCGTGCTTGCGGTCGGATCGCCGCGGCCGCTGACCGGCATGAGCGCGGGCGCGGTCGACCAGTTTGCGGGGGATGATGACAGCGCCGAAACGCTGCGCTCGAAATTCCTGCTCGCGGGGCTTGCGGGGCTGGGGCGGCTTGATGCCGAGGCCGCATCGGCCGCGGCGAGCGACCTTGGCGTCGACCTGGGCAAGCAGACCCGCTGGTCGCGCGCGATCATGGCGGCGGCCGAGCGACGCGAGCCGGGCATGGTTGCGCTGCTTGCGGCGGCAGGGATGCAGGGCGAATGGGCCAAGGTGCCGCCCTATCATCTCTATCATATCGTCCGCGCGCTTCGCGAGGTCGGCCTGGCGCCGGAAGCGCGGATGATTGCCGCCGAAGCGCTGGTGCGTGTCTGACGCCGTAATGTTTGGGCCGCGCCATGTCTGATGGCGCCCTGATCGATCGGTTTCTGGAGATGATGGCGGCCGAGCGCGGCGCGTCGCGCAACACGCTCGCCGCCTATCGCCGCGACCTTGAACAGGCGGCCGAATGGGTCAAGGGCCCGCTCGGCGATGCGGGCGTGGCGGATCTGCGCAAATTAATGGCGGATTACCAGTCGCTTGCCGCCAGCAGCGCGGCGCGAAAATTGTCGGCGCTGCGCCAGTTCTTCGCCTTTCTGGAGGATGAGGGCGAGCGCGCAGACAATCCGGCGCTCGATATCGCGCGGCCCACGACGCGGCGCCCGCTGCCGCGCATCCTGACCCACGGCGATGTCGAGCAATTGTTCCAACAGGCGGGCGAGGAGGCCGGAGGCGCGGCGCCCCCCACGGCGGCGGTGCGAATGCTGCTATTGCTCGAATTGCTCTATGGGTCGGGACTGCGCGCCAGCGAACTGGTGTCGTTGCCGCGCCGCGCCGTCGCGGGCGAACGCGAATATCTGATCGTGCGCGGCAAGGGCGACAAGGAACGGCTGGTGCCGCTGTCGGCGCGCGCGCGCGACGCGTTCGACCGCTGGTTGCCGCTTGTCGCCGATGGGTCGCCGTGGCTGTTCCCATCGGGAAAGGGGCATGTCTCGCGCGTGCGGCTGTTCCAGATGCTGCGCGAACTCGCGGCGCGCGCAGGGATCGACCCGGCCTCGGTCAGTCCGCATGTGCTTCGCCACGCATTTGCCACCCATTTGCTCGAAGGCGGGGCGGATTTGCGCGCGTTGCAACTGATGCTGGGTCATGCGGACATCGCGACGACCGAAATCTATACGCATGTCGACAGCCGCCGGCTGGTCGAGCTGGTCAACCGGCGCCACCCGCTGGCGCAGTTCGACGGCGTTGACCTCAAGCCGCCTTCGGCCTAGCGACTTCGCATGACAGCCTTTCTGGACTTCGAAAAACAGGTCGCGGCGCTCGATCGGCAGATCGCCGAACTGCGCGAAATGGGCGACGATCCGTCGCTCAACATCGACAACGATATCGCACGGCTCGAGGATAAATCCTCGAAAATGCTACGCGACATCTACAACAAGCTGACACCGTGGCAAAAGACGCAGGTGGCGCGCCATCCCGACCGCCCGCATTTCAAACATTATGTGGCGGGGCTGTTCGACGACTGGATGCCGCTCGCCGGTGATCGCAAATTCGGCGACGATCAGGCGATATTGGGCGGACTCGCACGCTTTCGCGGCCGCCGCGTGATGGTGATCGGCCACGAAAAGGGCGACGATATCCCCTCGCGCATGAAGCATAATTTCGGGATGGCGAAGCCCGAGGGCTATCGCAAGGCGATCCGCCTGATGCAGCTTGCCGACCGTTTCGGGCTGCCGGTGGTGACGCTCGTCGACACTTCGGGCGCCTTTCCCGGTATCCAGGCCGAAGAGCGCGGCCAGGCCGAAGCCATCGCGCGCTCGACCGAACAATGCCTGGCGCTCGGCGTGCCGATGGTCGCCGCGGTCGTCGGCGAGGGCGGTTCGGGCGGTGCGATCGCGCTCGCGGCAGCGAACCGCGTGCTGATGTTCGAGCATGCGGTCTATTCGGTGATTTCGCCCGAAGGCTGTGCGTCGATCCTGTGGCGCACGTCGGACAAGGCGGCCGATGCCGCGGCGGCGATGAAGATGTCGGCGCAGGACCTGCTCGGCATCAAGATCATCGACCGGATCGTGGCCGAACCCGTCGGCGGTGCGCATCGGGCGCCCGATGCCGCGATCGCGGCGCTGGGCGAAGCGATTGCCCAGGAACTGGACGCGCTTTCGGGGCTTTCGCGCGACAGCCTGCTCGCTGCGCGCGAGGAAAAATTCCTTGCGATGGGGCGCGCTTAGACCCTTTTTCGTCGGAACCCGATCGCCGGTCATGGCGTTCCCCTCCTGAAATCGGCAGCCGCATTTCGATGCCGGCTTGCCTTGACGCATGATGGGGATATCCATGACCGAAAGAGGCAAATGGGAGGCATAGGATGAGCTGGAAAACCGGAAAAACGCTGGCCGCAGCATTGGCGATGGGGGGCATCGCCGTCACCGGAGCTGCCGACGCGCAGTTGAAGGCGATCAAGACCCAGACCAATATCTCGCCCACCGAGCGCAAGCAGGGCGATGAGGCCCATCCGCAGCTGCTCCAGGAATTTGGCGGCGCTTACAGCGGTCCGCAGGCGTCCTATGTCAACCGTATCGGGCAGAATATCGCGGTCCAGTCGGGGCTGTCGCGCAGCCCGAGCGACTTTACCGTTACGCTGCTCAATTCGCCGGTGAACAACGCGTTCGCGATCCCCGGCGGTTATGTCTATGTCACGCGCCAGCTGATGGCGCTGATGAACGACGAGGCCGAACTGGCCGGCGTGCTGGGGCACGAGGTCGGCCATGTCGCGGCGCAGCACAGCAAGAAGCGCCAGTCGGCGGCGACGCGCAACCAGATACTTGGCGTACTGGGCGCGGTGCTGGGCGGAGCGATCGGGGACAATGGCGGGCTGCTCGGCGGCCTCGGCGGACTGCTTCAGAATAATTCGCTGAAGGTCGCGCAGCTGGCGACATTGGGCTTTTCGCGCAGCCAGGAATTGCAGGCCGACCAGCTTGGCGTCCAATATCTGCGCAGTGCGGGGTACGACCCGCTTGCGCTGTCGACGATGCTGGCGAGCCTCGCCAACCAGACGACGCTCGACGCGCGCCTGTCGGGCGGCGACGCGCGATCGCTGCCCGAATGGGCGAGCACGCACCCCGATCCTGCCTCGCGCGTTCGCAACGCCCAGACGCTGGCGAACCGGGTCGGCGGCCGCGGCGGCAATCGCAACGCGGCGGCTTTCCTGACCTCGGTCGATGGCGTTCTGTATGGCGACGACCCGGCGCAAGGCGTGGTCGAGGGGCGCGATTTCCTGCATCCTGACCTGCGGCTCCGCTTCACCGTCCCGAACGGTTATGGGATGCAGAACGGGTCCGACGCGGTGCTGGTCAGCGGCAACGGCGGACAGGCGCAATTTTCGACCGGGCCCTATCGCGGCGACATGAACGCCTATATCGCCGCGGCGTTCAAGGCCGTGGCAGGCAACACCCAGGTCAGCCCCGGTGCGATCCAGCGCACGACGGTGAACGGCATCCCGGCATCCTATTCGACCGCGCGCGTCAACAGCCAGTCGGGGCAGGTTGACGTCACCGTCTTTGCCTATGAATTTTCGCGAAGCAGCGCGTTCCACTTCGTCACGCTGACCAAGGCGGGCGGCGGCGGCGTGTTCAATTCGATGCTGGGCAGCGTCCGGCGATTGAGCACGGCCGAGGCGGCGGCGATCAAGCCGCGGCGCATCGATGTCGTAACCGTCGGCCGCGGCGACACGATGGCGAGCCTGGCGCGACGGATGGCCTATAGCAATTATCAGGCCGAACGTTTCCAGGTGCTCAATCGCCTGACGGCGTCCAGCCGGCTGACGCCGGGACAGAAGGTCAAGATCGTGGTCTATGCCAGCCGTTGACGGCGTAGCGGATACGAAAAAGGGCGGTGGATCGCTCCACCGCCCTTCCGTTTTTGCTCACGCCCGAAGGCGCGGTAGCAGCAACGATTAGTCCAGCTCAGCCGAAACCGAGTTGAAGGTGTTGCTGACGCCGTTACCAACGGCACCCATCGCGGTGATGCCGGCGACGGCGATCAGAGCGGCGATCAGGCCGTATTCGATGGCGGTCGCGGCTTTGGTGTCGCGGACGAACTTTTTGATGAACTTCATGACTGGTCTCCTGATTTCACTTACCCTGTTGACGGTCTGGTCTGGGTCAACAATCGGTGGTTTAAGGCGAATAGGTTTTGAAAATCTTAATGGACGCCGCGGTTTGCTGGTCCGCTGGCCGTCCTGAAAAGGGACAGCCGCCGCGGCGTTACATATGTGTTTCGGCTGCGGAAGACGCCTTGTTCCACATATTGTTCGTGGCGTTGGCGACATTGCCAATCGCGACGACGGCCGCCAAGAATATGAGCGCCAAGATCAGCCCATATTCGACGGCTGTGGCGGCCCTGGTCGACCGCATCAGCCTGTAAAAGCTTCGCATTGTTCCACCCCTGACTAAAATTATAGTTCCCGAGGGTCGTTTTATTCGCATAGGAAGGTTAACAATTTGTCCGTCTCCGCCCCAGAAAACCGCCAAAAATGCCGCTGATCGTCGCCGCTGCGGCGCTGGTCGATCGCGACGGGCGACTGCTTGTCCAGCAGCGCCCCGAAGGCCTGTCGATGGCCGGGCTGTGGGAATTTCCGGGCGGCAAGCTCGAACCCGGCGAAACGCCCGAAGCGGCGCTGATCCGCGAACTGGACGAGGAACTGGCGATCGACGTCGACCATGCCTGCCTCGCGCCCGCCTGTTTTGCCAGCGAAGCATTGGGCGACAAACATTTGCTGTTGCTGCTGTATGTGTGCCGGAAATGGCGCGGGACGCCGGTGGCGCGGCACGCCAGCGCGCTGCGCTGGGTGCGCCCGGTCGAATTGCACGGGCTTGCCATGCCGCCCGCCGACACGCCGTTGATCGGCTTGCTTGAGGCGCTGATCTAGGATTCCGACGCTAAGGGTCCCGACCCTGGTCTTTCGGTTTCAGCGCGTCGGCCAGCGAGGCGGTGCCGCTGCCGCGCCGCGCGGGTTGCGGCTGATCGGGATGCGGCGCCCAGCCGCTGAAATGGACGATCCGGAACGCCTCGCCGATACGGCCATCGGGATCGGCGTGCGCGGCGAAGGCGGCGGCGATGCGCGCGGCCTCTTCGCGCGTCAACGGCGGCGGCGCGGGGGCGAGGCGGCTCGACAGGCCGGCGGCGCGCAGGTCGCGAACCAGCCCGAACCAGTCGCCATAACGCACCGTCAGCGCCTCGACATCGACGACCGGCAGCGTGAAACCGACACGCTGGAGCAAATTCCCCGTCGCCGCGAGGTCGATCTGGGGATGCAGCCGCGCGATCGAGCGCACGCCTTCGGCCATCACCGCCCGGCGCAGCCGCGGCAGGCTGCCGTCGCCAACGAACGCCCCGAGCAGCAGCCCGTCGGGCGCGAGCAGCGCACGAAGACGGACGAGCGCGCCCGGCACGTCGTTGACGCTGTCGAGCCCGCCGGGCCACAGGATCAGGTCAAAGCTGGCGAAGGGCAGGTCGACCGCATCGGCCTCCACCGCAATCGCCCGGGTTTGCGCGGCAAGGCGCGGTGCGGCTTCGACGATGGTGAGTTCGGTGCCGATCGCGCGCAAATGCTGGACCAGCGCCGCATCATGCGCGCCGATCAGCAAGGTGCGGCGAAATTCCCGCGTCACCATCGCCAGCCGGTCGAGCAGCGTTTCGGCGATGATCGGCGCCAGAAAATTGGCCGATGCGGGCAGCCGCGCCATGCGGTCGCGCTGGGCGCGATGGCGGCCGCCGGAAAAAAGCGGGCGAGGAGATTGCGACATGCGCTGCTTGTGCCGTCCCCGGCGATGCTACACAAGTCGATGATGGCGAGTGCGACGGGGGATGTCGAAACAGACGGGGCGGTGGCCGGGAAACTGGCGCGCGGGCTGCGCGCGGCGGCGCGGGCGATTGTCGATTATGCGCTGCCCCCGCGCTGCCCCGGCTGCGGCGTCATCGTCGGCGAGGACCGCCAGTTTTGCCTCGATTGCTGGTCGTCGCTCGATTTTCTTGACGGACCAAGCTGTTCGCGCTGTTCGATCCCGCTGCCGACCGCCTTGCCGGGCGGCCCGATCGCCTGCGGCGCGTGCCTTGCCAGTCCCCCGCCGTTCGAGGGCGCGCCGGCCGCCGTTGCCTATGGCCGCGTGGCGCGGACCGTGGCGCTGCGGCTCAAATATGGGCGGCGGACGGGCCATGCGCGGCTGATGGCGCGGTTGATGGCCCGGCAGCTCGCGGCGCTGGGCGACGCCGACGCAATCCTGCTGGTGCCCGTGCCGTTGCACCGCTGGCGGCTGTGGTCGCGCGGGTTCAACCAGGCGGCGCTGGTTGTGGACGAACTGGCGCGGTTGACCGGCGCGGCGCGCGACCACCACCTGCTGTTGCGCGTCAAGGCCACGGCATCCCTGCGCGGCAAGGCGCGGCGCGAGCGCGAGCGAATCGTCACCGGGGCGTTTGCGCTGACCCCCGATGCCAAGGCGCGCGCCGCCGGACGCCACGTCGTGCTGGTAGACGATGTGCACGCCAGCGGAGCCACGCTGCGCGCGGCGGCGCGGACGCTTCGCCGCAGCGGCGCTTCCCGCGTGTCCGCGCTTGCCTGGGCCAGGGTCGTCCCCGATGCGCTGATGACCAGCAACATATTTGACTTTGCTTCGTTGGATTCCGATATGACGGGTCAAGAGATGACAGGATAGCCGCATGGCAAAGATCGAAGTTTTTACGAAATTCTTCTGCCCCTATTGCACGCGGGCCAAGGCGTTGCTCGATCGCAAGGGCGTGGCCTATGAGGAAATCGACCTGACGATGGATCGCGCCGGGTTCGATGCGATGGTCGCGCGCACCGGCGGCGCGCGCACCGTCCCCCAGATTTTCATCGATGGCAAACATGTCGGCGGCAGCGACGACCTGGCTGCGCTCGATGCGCGCGGCGGGCTTGATCCCATGCTGGGGCTCGGCTGACCTTGATCGTTTTCGATCTTTGTTGCGCCGCCGGCGATCACCGCTTCGAGGCCTGGTTCGCGAGCAGCGACAGCTTTGCCGAACAGCAGGCGCGCGGCTTGATCAACTGCCCGGTGTGCGGCGACGATGCGGTGACAAAGGCGGTGATGGCGCCGCGGCTGGGCGCGAAATCGAACCAGCAACTGACCGTTGCGGCGCCCCCCGAATCGACCGCAGGTAAAGAGGTATCGCCCGAAATGGTGCGCAAGCTGCTGGCCGATATTGCCGCCAAGCAGGCCGAGATGTTGCCGCAATCGCGCTGGGTCGGCCGTGAATTTGCCGACGCCGCCCGTGCGATGCACGAAGGACGCGCGGCGGAGGATCTGATCCACGGACAGGCTTCGCCCGACGAGGTGCAAGCCCTGCGCGACGACGGCATTGCCGCGATGCCTTTGCTGGTGCCGGTGGTTCCCCCCGAAACGGCGAATTGATCCGCGCCGATTGACGCTGTGCCTTTTGCGCCGCTACACGAACCGCGGCGCACCCGTAGCTCAGCAGGATAGAGCATCAGATTCCTAATCTGGGGGCCACTGGTTCGAATCCAGTCGGGTGCACCATTTTTCAATGACTTAGATTAATCTGGCTACAAGACTTCTTTAGCTGAGGCCTTGCGGACTTGGGCATTCGAAAGATCCCTCAGTTCTGGAGAGTTTTTGACCGGAGCGAGCGTAGGCTCGCTTGCATCAGCAAGCTCATAGCAATCACAGATTTGCGGCAGCGTCGTTCCTGCGTCAGCTTCGCGCCTCGATCCAGCCATCGGATGATAGCGACCGGTATCCTGAAAGCTGCCACAATGTTTGCGTTCGCCGCTCGGTTGGGGCGACGGCTGCTACCGTCTTGGGGTCTATACCGAGCTCGGGGTCGGGGTTGCCGCGGACGCTGCCAAGGCACAGGCACTTTATCAGAAGGGCTGCGACGATGAGGATGGAGACGGCTGCAGGCATTCGCCGAGATACATGCCCAGGGCCGCGGCGTGCCGCGGGACAGCGCGCAGGCCGAATTGCTCTATGGGAAAGCCTGCGACAATCTGCACTTCGGGGCCTGCATGCCGTTCGTCGCGATGGAGGAATACGGCCCGTCCAGAGCCGGTAGCGCGGCATCCCGGCAAGACCGTATCGCCCCTCCCGACGCCTCGCGGAAAATCAGGCCAAACCGGCGCCTGCAGCAACGGGAATGCCGAAGACAGCCCGGAAACTTCCGGCAGGCTGGGAGCGAACTATTCCGGAGCCTGGTCGCCTCACGCTGTTGGAGACTGACGGTGCCGGTGGAATTACTACTGCGCGAAAGAGCCTTCCAACGAACGCCGGGAATCTGCGCTCATTCGCTGGCGAACTTCACCAACTGCTGGATGTGGATGGCAAGATCGCGATCCTCATCGATGCCGCCCTTGTGGTTGATGCCAATCACCTTCCCGTCTTCGGCAAGCAAGGGGCCGCCCGACATTCCCTCGGTAATCCGAATGCCGACATCTATTTGCTGAACGGCGTGCTTTACGGGGAGCGAGCTCACGGTCCCCTTCCGGACGTTGAGCCGGTCGCCAAATCCGAACTGGGGATATCCGACCGACGTCACATGGTCCTCTACAGCGGGTGGTTTCTCCGTGACTTCAAGCTCATAATATTCATTCGGCGGCACAGCATGCGCAATAATGGCAAGGTCGCGGTGGGGGCAGGTCTTGGCGACGGTTACCGGGATCTTGTTCGAAAGCCGCGACGGATGATAGACGATGATTGGCTCGCTCGCTTCACTGACGCAGTGCGCTGCGGTTACCAGACCGTAGTCCTTGAGGAAGAAGGCGGTTCCCTGGCGGCCTTTCGGTCCGGAATGTTCGATCACCCATACGGCGCGATCGCGCACTTCGGCTGGTGTCGGCTCGATACCGATCGGCGCTTTTGGAAACAGCAGGTTGAAGCGTTTGGCAAGATTGCGGAAAACGGGATCGGACGCGCCTTTGATATCGCTGAGCCAGCTAAGCTTGCCGCGAAGATGGCTTTCAAGGCTCGCTGTCCCCCCATGCTTGGCGTGATATTTGGCTTCAGCGGCGGTCTCGCCCAGCTTCTCGATCGAATATAGCCCCGAACGCAGATTGCGGATGAAGCGCCTGTCGAGATTGAGGCCTTCGTTGATACGCACGCCGGTAATGATCCGGCGCGAATGCCGGTCGGCATAATGGGCCTTTTCCGGATTGATCGCAAAGCCATTCGTTTCAAACGCCGACCGCAAGTCCGTCGACAGCAAATCGGGCGACACATTTCCCGTCGGGGGCAGAGCCGCCTCGAACAGGCCGGACAGCGGCCTGTAGCTCGAAAAGCTGATGTCGTCGGCGTAGCGCGTATAGATGCAGCGCGTCGCCTTCGCCACCGCCAGCAATTCCTTGTCGAGCCGGAAACAGACCATGTTGGAGATGACCGGGCTGCTCGGCGCCCCTTGCGGCAGGCGGTTTTGGTTGCAGCAAAGGCGAGCGAGAATCTCGGCAACGCGGCGATCGATCCCCAGCGATCGGAAGAGCCCCTCGACGCGGTTCTCGGTGATCGCTCCGAAGAAATCCCTGATGTCGAGATTGAGGACAAATTTGCTCTTCACATGCGAGCGGGCATTTGTCTTCACTGACTTGTCCGCAACAAAGCCGTGCACCGGGTGGCGGACCCTGTACATCGGTGTGAGCAGATCGGCGATCCTGCGCTGCAGATGCTTCAGGCGGTCCTGCGGCGCGGTGATGATCCGCAGCTTGCCAGCGCCTTTCGCAATGTTGAAATCGCGATACATGCGGTGACGGAACCACCAGATGCGCTTGAGCTCAGCCGACGAGAGGCCAAGATGGGCGAGCAGCGCGGCCTCGGTCTCAAGGGCCGGGGGTATGGTCACCCGCGGAGGCGGACCGAACATCATTGCCGGACTTGGCACGGAGTCTCCCTTCCAATCACGCCATGGCTCCGTGATACGGCGGCGCGTACGATTTCTTCTAGACATTGACTCTCACGCCGCAGTTACGACAGCGCGTATGCGAGGGGAGACCCCGTGCGCCTTGACTAGCAAGGACGGCCCACTGTGCCCAGTGGGGACGTCACCATATTGGAAGGCGTGCGTAGATCGCGGAAACCATGCTTGCCTTCATTCGGCGTCGTCCGCGTCATCGCCGGTTGCCGCATCGAGCTGTTTAGACGCGTCGCGGACAAAGACTTTCGCCAGCTCTTCTTGGTCATCGGAAAATTGCCCCGCGGCGAGCATCATCGAAGCAACCTCCAGCAGTTGGCGAAGATCGACAAACTCCCAGCTTACCGGGCCGCGCAGCTGTCGATATTCGCCAATGGTCGAAGACACATGGGACATGATCATGTCGATGACGAAAATGATGACCCGCGGATCTTCGAGATTGCAATCGATCCAGGCCTTGATGGGGGCTGGCCCTCGAAGGCTGTCCCAGAGAGAAACCACCTGCCAGCCAACCGGCGCCGTCAATATGATCCCCGGATCGGTCTCGACCGCCGCGATAAAGTCGTCGGCAAGTGCGCGCGCTTCATCTGCTTCAAGAACGCTGTCTTCCATCCGTCGCCTGACGTCATCAGCAAGGTCCATGTTGTGCGGCTCGAACTGGCCCGCGAGGATGATCGCGCTCGTCGATGCGCCTGCGCCGACCAACGCCTCGCGTAAGGCTTCGCTCCGGCGCTCCGAAGGAATTTGCAGCAGGCATCGTCTGGCAAGGCCCCTGATATCCTCGCGCCCATGCTGCCATCGCATTCCCGGGTCGGCCTTCCCGCATGTGAGTATCTCGTCGCCCCGCCGCGCGACGAGCCACAGCAGAGGGATGGGGTGCGAGAATGCTCCGGCGGTGACCTGATACAGGGCCGCAAGAAACTTCGGCAGGAACGTCCCGCCGGATATGACTGCGCGTCCCATGGCATCACTCAGCAGAACGTCGAGCGCCGCATCGTCGGCGATGGCCTGCTTGATCCGCTCGAGGTCGGCTTGGCTATATTCATCTTCGGGGGGACACATGCGGAAATAGGCCTCGAACCCCAAGGGTGCGCCGACGCGCCATCGGCCCTCGACCTTTGACCGGTCAAAATGATGGGCATTGTCGAGGAGCCTTGCCGCGTTCGGAAACAGCCGCGAAAAGAGGTGGACCACTTGGCTGCGGCGCGGTTCGGGGACACGTTCGACGATCGACTGCACGATCTTCTTGCGCTCGACGTCGCGCAAGGATTGCTGGTTGTCACCAGTCACGATCTCCTTGTGATCGCGAATGCCGTCATAGAAATCGCGCTCGAACAGCCGCCACAGTTCGAGCACGAAGAAGTCCGGAAAATAGGCCTCACCGGCAATCGACGGCCAGGCGATCGAGAGGCCATTGGTGAAGCGGACAACATCGCGCGGGGACCGCAGATAGACGTCGGATGCCAAATGCGCGGCGTAGAACCAATCCATCTGGTCGAAGTCGGGCTCGGCGGCGATGAGCGGATCGACGCCGCGCGCCAGCAGGCCGCGCAGGCCTGCAAGCGTGGCGTGTGGCAAATCGAACTCGGCCTGCACGATCTTTTCCCGGTAGCTCGGCAGGCGCCGGGCGCGCTGATCGGCCCTGGCATCCGCGAGAGCCACGTCGACGATGTCGCGGTCGTAGACGAGCAAATGCGTCACACCGGGCAAATTGCCGAATGTCTTGACGATACTGAGGAGCTGGCGAAGATCGCTCGGTTGCAGGCGATCCAGATCGTCGACGACAATGAGCACGCGGCCGTTCGCACCCGTCAACCGCCCCACTAGCTTGTCGAAGCGTTTCGACAGATCGTCCGCGGTCGGCTTATTTTTGAGGGCACTGACGATCGTGCCCTTGATTGCGCCCGACAGCGGCGCGACGGCTCCGCCGCTGAACAGGGTGACTGCGCCGGCCGCCGATGCACCGACCGCGTCGGAGTGATCGCGCGCACCACCGACGAATGTCTTGACCTTTCGCCATGTCCGCTGCGGAAGGCTCAGCGACCGGGGTCCTAGCACCACTTCGACTGCGTCGGTGAGCGCCGAGAGATAGCCGGTCGTGAGCGCATCGACGCCGGAAAAGAACCAGGGGTTGAACGCCTGGATGACAATCTGCTCGCCCTCGGGCCGCGCGGTATCGAGGCGTCGTACATGCTCGAGGCAGAGATTGACCGCGCTGCTCTTGCCCATCCCCCACCGCGCCTGCAATCCGACAACTAGGCCCGCATCGGGCGCCCGTTCCACGAGGCCGAGTGCAAGCGCCTTGGCGAACGCTCCGAAGCCAAGCAGATCGTCGTCGGATGTCTCGATCGGCGCGTCACCGCCAAGGCGATCGCCGGTTACGGATTGGCTGGCGCTCTCGGTTTCTCCTGTCATGAACCTCCTGTACCGCGAGCAAGCCGCGCGCTTAACTGAAATGGCAGTCGATCCCGCCCAAATGGCCGGCTCTCAGATTGCGGCTGTCCTTTATGAAATCGGTGCAGGAGCCTTCGATTTGGCAGTGCTTGTCGGATAGCCGAAGGCGAAGAAGAAGTGGGACACTCTGATCGTACCATGCGTGGCAGCCAGTGCCGGATCTCGATCATGTTCGGTGTCGAAATCGGCAGACGCGAACAGCGATGATGGCTGGCAATAAGCTTCGCCGGTCTGAGCGGGCTTGAGGCGAAGCAGCGTGGCCAACTCGGCATCGCCCAATGCCTTCCGAATGGGCGGCACTACTTCGTCCTGCGGATCCAGAAGGACGCCGACCATCGCAGCAACCGCCTGACCCCGGCTATAAATCCCGGTGACAAATCGACCAAGTCCCTTCTCTCGAAGATAATGGTCACGATGCTTCTTCTGCCGCCCAAGGCGTTTGAATTCGAAGACCAGCTTCATCGAATGGACATCGCTGTTCCACCCGTAGACAATATCCGTCCGGCGCTCCTCAACCAGGACGCCAGTTGCGGGATCGAATTCGCCGATGATGTCCTCCGCAGCCCAAATCCCGAACAGCCCTCGTTCGCGCGCGACATGATTCTCGACATAGATTTTGAGCCGCTTGGTAAGTGCGGTTTCCTTGGTGGCCGGGTTGAAGTCGGGTCGCGGCCGTTCGGCGAGTTCAGCCCAGCCTTGGCGCAAGGCTTCCACTGCTTCAGTTGCCGGCTGTAACGGGAAGGCAGCGAGCCAGTCACCAATTCCCGTCATGCAGTCGCCGCCGATTTTTCGATCCTTGCACGAGACTGGACCGTTCGTACGATATGTTCGGCGTCGCGCAGCGCCTGGCGCACGGTCCAGCTGCGCTGCGTCAGAGGCCGGACCAGATAAAGGCTGCCGTCGATCCAGAGATGCGCGTCGGGAACGAGTGACAGATGATCACCCGAAGGGATCGTCCGGAGGCCCGACTTCCGAAGCGCAGACAAAGTTTCAAGAACCAGTTCATCGTCGATACTGGCGTCCGCCGCCGTGACAGCCTGACCATTCTCGGCGTAGCTAATTCGTACGATTCCCGAGAGACCTGCACGCCGTGGATCATTGGTCACGACATCGACGCTGAATTGTCCCTGGCCCCCCGTGCGATCGCGCCAAGCTGTCAACGCATGGGCGAGGGTACCAGCATAGGCGCTGAAATCGGCGCGGCCCGCAGTTCGCTGGGCGGGGGTGTCGAGACTCTTGAAGCTCCGCGGACGGATCGAAGGCATCAGAATCTTGACCGTCTCGGTGATGAGCGTCCGCTCTTCGCTTGTCAGCCCGAAATAGGAAAAGACCGCGTCGTCGAGTTCGCTGTGCACGCTTTCGTAGTAGATCTGCTGGATCAAATCCGGCTTGTCGGCCAGCTTGTCGACATGCACGTCCACCGCGGCGAGTGCCGCGGTGGCGGCTTCCGGGTCGGGTGCATCTTCGGGCGGAAAGAAGGGAAAGGCATCGACGTCGGTCAGATGAATGCCGTTGCGTTCGCACAGCATCTTCCAACCGCGCATCATCAGAAAGTAGCGTGCGAGGGTCGAGCGAAGATAGACGGCCGCGAATTTCAGAAGCGGCGCATCGACCTTCGGACCGGCGATGACACCGACGCTGTGGGTAAAGCTCGCCGGCGCGTCATAATAAGCCGCGCGTACATTGAGCTGCCCGCGCGAAAATCCATCGGGGAAGAGGACTCGCGGACCATCGAATACGCTCAGCACCGATTCGTTCAAGCCGACCACGGTCCTTCTATCGGCAGGCCAGGGAACGAGCAGCTCGGGAGACAGAACGGGAACGCCGGCGCTCAGCGCCTTTGTCGTAACGTGACGCATCGCGTGGAGGGGGCCTGGATCGACGGCGACACGGGTCTTGTCCTCGACGTGAATGCCCTTGCGATATGTCCAACGGCGGTTCTTTGCCGGACCCCGCCAGAAATTGGCGAAGGTTCCGCGCAGGCCGAGGCGGCTCAAAATGGCGAGATCGTTGGCATCGCCCCACATCATGGTCACGAGAAGCTGCGGGTCTTCTGCCACCGACCGGCTTTGGAGCGCGTGACGATCCGCCGACTGCATCGTGAGGCGGCCCAGCGCAAGGCTGAGATCCGCTTTCGGGACCAGATAGTCGAAGACTTCGCCGAATGGGATCGCTTCCGGCACTGTCGCACCGCGTCGTTCGCCGAGAAACACATGACATGTATTTTCGGCAGTGGGGAACAGCAGGCCCTGCAGATCACCGAAATTGATGATCCTTCTCGGCCTGTAGGCGCGGAGAAGATAAGACACAAAGGCCTCGCTCGATGCGCCGAGAAGTTGTCCGATCGGAAGAATAAGGCAGGCACGCCCACCCTCCTCAAGGAAGTCGAGCGCGCGGAGCGCATAGGCGCCCGCGACCTGCCGCCGCGCAAAAGGAGCGCGCGCCCGATCAGCCCAGGCATCAGCCGAAGTATGTTCCTTGCCTTCGGGCTCAGCCCAAGGCGGATTGGAGATGACCAGCGAGAAGCGGCGGCCATGGAAGGCATGATCGTCGCTGAAGAAATCTGCGGTTTCCCGTCCATGGGCCAGGTTTCGACCCTTTAGCGGCGGCAGCTTGGTGCCGTCGCGTTCCTGCGCTTCCAGAATGTCGGCTGGGGCCAATCCCTCGAGCAAGGACAGATACAGGCTGAAAGCCGTCACGCGGCAGGCCATGAAGTTGATATCGCCGCCGAAGATGCTCCGTGTGAGAAGCTCGCCGCGTTCGGCGAAGCCGAGCTGGGAACCCTTTCGCGCTTCCGCAAATGCAATCAAACGCCGATAGGCCGTTGTCAGCAAAATGCCGGACCCGCACGCTCCGTCGAAAATGGTTTCCGAAAGCGGGTCGGTCGATGTGAGCAATGCTTGATCGACCGCCAGCATCGCAAGGTTGCGGGGCGTATAATAAGCGCCGTCCGATGCCTGCTCCTCGGGCGTCAGGAATTGCTCATAAAGCCCGGACAGAAGTTCGACAGGAAGATAGCTGAAATCATAGTTCCAGAAATCGCCCTGGCCGGTTCGCATGTCCGTGCGGATCAGGAACTGGTGAAGAAGGTCGAAGTCGCTGTCCGAAAGCGCCGTCCAGGGGTCGTGGCGGTCATCGCCGAGAAAGTCGCCGTTGAAGTCGGAGCGCAACCGGTCGATCAGTTTGGCAATTCCGGCCCGATCGCGTGCGACAACAAGATCGGGGAGTTTGGCGACCGCGCGCCTCTTCCGGTAGGTTTCGCCGACGATCTCGCGGTGCTCGAGGTAGGAGATGAAAAGGACCTGCCCCATCAAGAGTTCGGCAAGGCGGCGCCGCACGAGCACATCCTTGATCGCTTCAAGTCCCGCTTCCGCCAGTTTCGCCACCGTCGTCGACAGGTTGGACAGAAGTTTCCGGTCGACGCGCGCTTTGACATCGAACCATTTCGGCATGCGCCGGGAAAGATTTGCTGTCGATATGTCGAGGGCGGAGAATGGGCCATCGGGCCGCGCCTGTTCGAGATGAAGTTCTTCGCCTGCGCCGGCGAGTTTGCGGGCCGGCAGTGCGGTCGCCTCATGCCCCTTGAGTTCGATTACAACGGTTGCGAGATTCTGGTTCCAAATCCGCTGGCGCGCGTGATCGAGATCGGCGCTCGACAAGGGCGCGTCGTCCTCGCCCACGAATACCACGGTCGGGACGCCCTCTACATCAAAGACTGCCTGCGCGCGGATCGCACCATTGGGTTTCAGGAGCGTGTTGATTTCTAGCGCATAGGGATGCGTGTCGGGAACAGGCTTGCCGCGTCGGTGCAATACTTCGGGCTCCGCAGCATAGCCGAGCTTTTCCAGCCAGTTGTTTACCGCCGTAGCTGTCACGACCATACCTCGCAGAAGAATATGATGCGGAACATAGCATGAACATCCCGCAGACAACAGCCCGCCGGTCCGTCCCATCCGATACCGCGATCACCCCTGCTCTGCCGCATGTTGCGGCGCCCCCTCAGTGTCTCGATCCTGCCCGGTCAGTTGCGGTAACAGCATCTTCTAGAGACCGGTCGATGCCCAGTCCATGAGGGAGAGCGGGTATCATAGCGGACTCGTGCGGTAAATGGCGATCGATCGCCATTCTGACGCATTCTGAAGTCGCGAGCGATGCGGCGCGCTTCGCCATCAAGTCAGTCATCCACGGGGTGGGCAATTGGCAAGCGTAGGCAAGGCTCGCGGCGGGAACTGGCGACCGGTGTAAACAGATACGCGCCTTTGCCGGCAATCCCGACGCAATCAAGGGCGGGGTTCGAGGTGCCCATTCTGGCCGCCCCGCCTAGACCAGCGAGCGCCGCTTCTTGAGGACCGAGACGATGCGCGTGGCCACCGGCTCGATCTCCCGGACCCAAATCTGGAAGCTGTTGTAGATGCGTTCGAGATCTTGATCGGAGCGGAGGATATCCCGATGCGGATCGTAGAGGAGCTCATGCTCCTTGATCTTTCCCTCGACGAACCGGATGTCCTGCCACAATTTGAGATCGCGCACCTTGGCCGACGGCGAGACCAGTGCGATCATGGCCTTGGCGTCTTCCAGCGACGAGACCGCCTTCTGCGCTTGTGGGACGAAATCCTCGAAATCCTCATTAAATTCGACAATCGTCTCGAACTTCTTCGCGGCTTGCAGCAGCGCGATCATGCTCGTGAGCAGCAGCAGCTCTTCCTTGCCCTCGGCTTCGCGTTGCCGCCAATGCTCGACCGCGAGCGCGCCCCATATCGCGAAGACCACACCTACCATCGCGCCGGCGAACTGCAGCCAGTCGGCAGCCTTGATGTCGGTCGCAGGCGCGCCGACGACGAGCATCACGGCGGCGCCCGCCCCAGCGCCAGCAATGGCAACGAGCAAGAGAAGGGAATATCGCATGGCGCCTCTTACCGTGCTGGCGCCGCCAAGGCCATAAGCCGGGGCGCGTCGACATGTCATGATGGGTATTCGACCGCCGCGCTGCCCGTTCCGCGCTCGTCAATCGCATTGGCCGCGATAAGCGCGATCGCCGCCGCGATCTCTGCGCCGATTCTTGCCGATCGCGCGCGCTCAGGAATTTGAGCCCGACGCGGCTGGACGGAGCGATTACCTAGCCAAGGGCCCGGTACGCCTTCGACGTGCTCTGCAAGGTCCCACAATTCGGGGACCCAGCGCAACTACGCAAGTCGGCGTTTGAGGATAGCGTCAGACGGGTTATGGTCGCTGCGTTCAGGCGCCGGCGGCGCGGCGGTGGGCCTGGACCATCGGCGCGAGGCGCGGATCGGGTTCGAGATCCTGCGACACCATCGCGCAGTTGGCAGCGACGATCTGGCGATACTCGGTATGCTCGGGGTTGAGGAGGATGTTTGCGGCATTGGGATCGGCGGCCGAAGGGACGATCAGCGCACAGCTCGCGCGCGATACCAGCCAGCGATCGCCAAACGCACGACAGAACAGCGACCCCTCGCAGCGCCAGTGGGGGTCGCCGGCAGCAACTTCGGCCTCGGTCAGGACCATCGTCGAGACGCGCGGCAGCGCGATCGCGAGCATGACGCGATCAGTACGGCGCTCGGAGAACAGTTCGTCGGCGTGGACGAGCCGCTCATACATCGAGAGCGTGGTGCTCTCGGAGGTGTAGAGAATATGCGAGCCGCGGCGATGCCAGCGCCCGTCATCGTAAAGCCCCCCGGCTCCCGACAGCGCGTCCTCGACAGTGCCGGCGAAGGCAGCGCGGGTGACTCGATAGACGGTGGCCGGGAGGGCCGCGATCACAGATAATCGCCCCGGTCGATGCGGCGTAGCAGGCTCAGGATCTGCGCGGTACCGACGCTCGAGGCGATCAGTTCGGCGGGGGTGCGACCGCGAAGCCCCACTTTGGCGCGGAGCAGCCAGGCGATCGCGGCCTCGCGTGAGGCGAAGACGGGCTCGGCAGAGACGAGGACCAGAGCCAGGCGCCAAGCGGCATCGGACTCGGACGGGGTCAGCGGCTGGCCGTCGCGCTTGCGGCGCATGAGCGTGCGGCGCGGCGCGATCACCGCCTCCATCGCGGCATAGGGCCAGCCTGCTGCGCGCAGCGCCTCAATCGCCTGCGCCGGAAAGCCAGCCGCGATCGCCTCGATCAGTTCCTCCTCGGTGCGGATGGCCGCGGCGTCGAGGCCGAGGAGCGCGAGCGCAGCACCGCGAATATGGGTCTGGGGATCACCGGCGGCGACCACAGCGCTCACTTCGGCGAGTAGATCGGCTTTTGCCTTCTCGGTCGAGGCGTGCTCAGTCCGCGCGGCGGCGAGCGCCATCGGCGGCTTAATCCCCTTCATCAACCGCTCCGCCGCCTCGCCCGCCGCGCTGAAATGCTCACTGAAGGTTGCTAGCGCGGCAACATAGTCCGACGTCCCCGGCCCGGGCGGCAACGGGTCGGTGTCGACACTGTTGATGATGACGGGGCGCATCCCACTGTGGCCGGTGCCTAGGATATCGACTGCCGATAATGGCTTCATTACTGCCCCGCGCAGGAAGGCGTCGCCCGAACCGACGCCGATGCATTGAACCCCCTGCGCCGGGCCGCCGTGGAGCATGTCCCAGCCCTCGCCGCCACCATAATGGACTGGCGCATGAATAATCTCGCCGTCGGTCACCCCGGCTGCGCGCAGGACCCAGCCGGTGTTGATATTGTTGGCATTCACGGCCGCGCGGCGGCGGGACGTTGCCTTTGGCGGCTCTTTGGCGGGGTCATTCTTGCGCATGGGAGCGACTATCCTGCTTAATCATGCGGTATAATTAGTGCCATTTGGCACATGTGGCAACCATTTTTTGTGCCAAATGGCGCAAACTCTCGCGCATAAGCACGATGGAGGAACCATTGCATCGGTACCAATGCGGCCATTCACTTTTGCCGAGGCGGAAGATTCAGTTGCGGCCGGCCGCCTCGGCCTCGAGCTTGAAATAGTCGCGCACGGTGAAGGGAGTCTCGGCTTTATGGCCGGCGTCTCCTGAGGTCCGCTTCCGCAACAGGCGCCCCCAAAACCTGCCCGTCCCGAAGCGGCCATTGCAGGCCGATATTGAAGCACAGGAGCCATCTCGCCGGCCTAAGCGATTCCTCACGGCGCAGTCGTCTCGACGGCTAATCTCGCAATATCCTCTGCTAAAAGATCGACGCCTTCGAAACGGGCATCCCAGGCGAACATGAAGCGCGCGCTACCGCCAATAAAAGTGTAAAATCGCCAACCCCGCGCGCTGAGACTTTCGAGAATCCCGTGGGGTACGTGAAGGAAGACTGCATTGGCCTGCACCGGGAAGGCAAGGCGGACACCGGGAAGACCTTCGACCGCCGCAGCGAGGCGCGCAGCACAGCGGTTTGCATGCTCGGCATTGCGCAGCCAGGCGCCGCTTTCGAATAGGCCGATCCACGGCGCCGCCAGGAAGCGCATTTTCGAGGCGAGCTGGCCCGCCTGTTTGCAACGATAGTCGAAGTCGGTCGCGAGCGCGGTGTCGAAAAAGACGATCGCTTCGCCTGCCGCCATGCCGTTCTTGGTGCCGCCGAAGCACAGGACATCGACGCCCGCGCGCCAGGTGATATCGGCTGGCGCGCACTGCAGCGTTGCGCAGGCATGCGCAAAGCGCGCGCCGTCCATATGGAGCTTCAGCCCGAGATCGTGGCACGTCGCCGAGATCGCTTGGATCTCGTCGATCGAATAGCATTGTCCGGTCTCGGTGGGCTGAGTGATCGTCACAACGCGCGGTTTCGGAAAGTGAATGTCGGACCGGCTCGTGGCGAGATCGCGAATCGCCTGCGGTGTCAGCTTGCCGTCGGCCGATTGCGCAACGAGCAGCTTCGATCCGTTTGAGAAGAACTCCGGCGCGCCGCATTCGTCAGTTTCGACATGCGACGACGAGGAGCAGATGACGCTGTGATAGGATTGGCAGAGCGCCGCAAGCGCCAGCGAATTGGCCGCAGTCCCGTTGAACGCGAAAAAGACCTCGCAGTCGGTCTCAAAGAGCGTGCGGAACGCATCGGCGGCGCGCGCGGTCCATTCGTCATCGCCATAGGCGGGCGCCGAGGCGGTATTTGCCGCGCACATCGCGGCCCAGGCTTCGGGGCAGATGCCGGCATAATTGTCGCTGGCGAATTGCTGCGGCTGGGTCGTCACGTCGAAATCCTTCCTTCACGATGGAGGCGGCGGATCGACGCGCGTGCGGCTTGGGGTCCCGTTGGTTGCCGGTCCGGCCACATCCCCCGCTTGTGACGGGGTACCACCTTGCTCGGGAGCAGGTTGGTGCCGGGCGTCGGCCCGACTCTTGATGTATGGCGCGCCCTAGGCGCGGCACTGAATCCTGTCAATGTCACCGTCCGTCGCCCCAGGGATGGGGTGCGCAGTCGATGTGGCCCGAGCGATAGGTGGCGCCCGGCGTACAATCGTCTTTCAGGAAAATCGGGCCGTCGAGATCGACGATCGAGCAATATTGGCCGAGCAGGAATGCCGGCGCCATCGCGAGCGAGCTGCCGAGCATATTGCCGACCATGACGTCGCGCCCCAATGCGCTCGCCTGTTTCGCAAGGCGCAGGCCGTCGGTGAGACCGCCGCATTTGTCGAGTTTGATATTGACCGCCTGGTAGAGGTGCGCGAGCCGTTCAAGGTCATCGGCCGTCTGGATGCTTTCGTCGGCGGCGACCAGAATCGGCAGGTCGAGACCGGCGAGCGCCGCATCGTCGCCGACGGCAAACGGCTGCTCGATCAGCTTTACCGCAGCGGCTTCGAGTGCGGGGAGCAGGGACAGGAGGCTGGTCGGTGTCAGGCTGCGATTGGCGTCGACGGCGAGCCACACATCCGGCCGCGCCGCGCGCACGGTCGCTATACGGCTTTCGTCGTCGGCGTTTCCGCCAAGCTTGATCTTGATCGCGCGCGCTTCGCTGTAGCTTGCGGCCTTGGCAGCCATTTCGACGGGCGTGCCGTTGCCGACCGTATAGGTGGTGAGCAGCGGTTCGGGGGCCGCCATCCCGAGCAACCGCGAAACCGGCAAGCCCGTCAGCTTCGCCTGCAGGTCCCAAAGCGCACAATCGAAGGCGTTGCGGGCGCCGCCTGGCGGGAACAGCCGTGCCGCGCTGGCTTGGCTCACGCCTTTCTCGATTTCCGGCGCGGCATCGACCAACGCGGTCTGGATGTTTGACGGCATGTCGCCGCGGTAAAAGACGCCTGCGGCCTCGGCGTGACCGACATGACCCTCGGTTTCCAGTCGCAGCAGGACGGTCTCCACATCTTCGAAGATGTGGCCAGCGATGCGAAAGGGTTCCGCAAGGGGGCGCCGCACGATCGCGACATCGACGCACGGCGCGCAGGGTTCGAGGCGGGCAAGGGCTCCGTCGATGTCGAGCGAATCGAGAAGGGCGTTGGGGCGGGCGGCGGTCATACGATTCGGCTAACCTGGCGCAATTTTTCTGTCTATGAATTTTACTGACAAAAAACTGTCATCATATCCCAGGTCAAAGATTCATCTTCGGGCGCGGCGGCTGGTGGCCGGCATAGCCGGTGAACGTCTGGTGCAGCCGCGTGAGCGTTTCGAGCCGCGCCTCGACCTTTGTACCGATTTGCTTGATGACGCTGTTCACCATCAGGTTTACCGCGCAGACGAGCGCGACGGGCGAGCTCCAGAACATGCCCGTTTGCGTCGGCACCGCGATCACATGCGGCGTGAAGCGCGGCGCCCAGTCGCAGAACAGATCGGTCAGGACAATCAGCGGGATGCCATGTTCGCTCGCCTGTTCGGCGATCAGATAGGATTGGCGCGAATAGCGGCGGATGTCGATCACGACGAGGCAGCGGTCTTCGGTGTCGTCGGTCGCAAAGACGTCGGCATAATTGCCCGCGGTGAGGTCGACGAGCTGGACGCCGTCGCGCATGAATTGCAGGTGGTTCGCCAGCATCATGGCGATGCCGCGCTCGGTCTGGAACCCCGCAATCTGTACTTTGCGCGATTGCGCCAGCAACGCTGTCGCGGCCGCCCATTGCGGGGTTTCGGCAAGGCGATAGACAGCGAGCAACGACTTTATCTCGCGCTGCATCGATCCATCGGCTTCGTCGGGAAGCCCGGGGGTTTCGACAAAGTGCTGGAGCTGCTCGCCCACCATCCAGGGAAAGCCTGCCTCGCTGCTGTCCTTGAGTTCGTTCTTCATCGCTTTGAAATTGCGATAGCCGAGCTTGCGGGTGAAGCGCCCGATCGTGATTTCGCTGACCCCTACCTTCTCGGCGAGCGTCACCGCGGTCTCAAAGGCGAGCGTTGCATAGTGGCCGAGGATATAGGCGGCGATCGCGCGGTCGGCCGCCGAATAGCCTTCAAGGCCGGCCTGTAGCCGCTGGAGAAGCGGAACATTCGGAATAGTGGTTACATCCGACCCCGCTGGTCGCGAACCCCGATCCTTGTTGTCGCTCATGCTAAACCTCTCGTGCAAAACGCATTGTACGATGCCAGAAATATCATCAAAACTATCAATTGACAGAAATATGTCAACGGGTCTTAATTCTGTCGTTGCTCAGTCTTGTCGGCGTGAAAGCGGCGCCCAGGCCAGCCATATGATGATTGATCCAGGGGGTTGTGATGACGAAGAACCGACAGGTCTGTGAATTCCACCATCGGCCGAAGCGCGGCGTGCGCCGCTTGCTTTGTGCGGGCAGCGTCGTCGCGGCGGCGGCCTTCGCACCCACGCTGGCGGCGGCGCAGGAGGCCGGCGAAGGCGAGGTCGATGCGATCGTCGTCAGCGGTTATCGCTACCTCAGCGAAAACACCAGCGGGACGACCGGGCTTCCGGTGCCGATCGAGAAAGTTCCCCAATCGATCAGCCTCGTCAGCGAGGATTTTCTCGATGCCACCGACGCCAAAAGCCTCGGCGATGTCGCGCAATATACGCCGGGCGCCTTGTTCGACGGCAATCCCGGCGGCACGTCGTCGATCGTCAAGCTGCGCGGCTTTGCCGCCGGCAATGCGATCGACGGGCTGAACGTCGGCGCGCTCGATTACGAGCCCGATTTCGCGACGCTCGAAAGGCTCGAAATCGTCAAGGGACCGACCTCGGTCGTCTATGGCGCCGCCAATCCGGGAGGCATCATCAATCAGGTGACGAAGGGCGCCGACGCCAACACACCGTCGCACATCGAACTGCTCGGCGGTTCGTGGGATCGTTGGCGGATCGAAGGGCAACTTGCGGGCGCGCTCAACGCCGCGGGCACGGTCCATGTGATCGGCGTTGCCGTTCACGAGGAAAGCGGCAGCTTCGTGCAGCGCGTCGATTCGGAAAAGACGGTACTGTACGCGGGCATCGACGCCGACCTGACACCCGAGCTGACCGCCTATCTTCACGGCGGTTATGAACGTTATCGGCGTACCTCGTTCGACGGCATCCCGACCTTGCCCGATGGATCGCCGGCGCCGGTCGGCCGGTCGTTCTTCATCGGGTCGGGCGATTTCGACCTCGTCACGCCGGTGACGCGCGTGAATGGCGGCCTCGACTGGGAGGCCTCGTCGGCGCTGTCGGTCAGCCTGAAGGTCAATTATCTCCGCTCGAACACGACCGGCGAGAGCGGCTATGGTTACGACCTCCAGCCAAACGGCGATTTCTTCATCGCGATCAACAATATCACCAAAAGCGTGACAGAGGCGTTCAGCGCGGGCCTCTCCACCGTATACAAGTTCGACGATCTTGGGCTGACCGACAGCTTCGTCACCGTCGCCGCCAATTACCAGAGCTACGACACGAAGCAGGCGGGTACGATTCCCGACACGCCGCAGGGCGATGTCGCCAATATTTTCGACGGCGTCGATGCGATCGAGGCGCTGTTCAACACGCGTACCTATCCGGGGATCTTCGATTACAGCCTGAACCGCCGGCTTCGCTATTTCACCCTGTCGACGCAGGCGAGCATCAAGGTCGCCGAACCGCTGACGCTGCTCGGCGGTCTTTCGTGGGCGAAGCCCGATGTCAGCAAGCAATCGGGGAACCGGCCCTGGGAGGATTTCAGCGGCGCTAGTCAGACGAGCCTCCGTCTTGCGGCGACTCTCGAGCCGGTGAGGGGCCTCAACTTCTATGCATCGTACAGCGAATCCTTCCAGCCGCAGCTCTTCATCGATGCGGCGGGCGATGTCCTGTCGCCGCTGACCGGCCAGCAATATGAGGTCGGGGTCAAATATGTGTCGCCCGACCGCCGCCTGCTTCTGACCGGCGCGCTGTTCGACGTCCGGCAGGCCAATCAGGCGCGATACGACCAGACCATCGACCTGATCGACCGCTATGCACCGGTCGGCAAGGTCCGCCACCGCGGGCTCGAGTTGCAGGCGGTCGGCGAGATCGCGAAGGGATGGCAGGTCAATGCCGGGCTCGCCATTCTCGACCCGACGATCCGCAAGGACGATGATCCGGCACTGATCGGCAAGACGCTGACCTTCCTGCCGAAGAGTTCGGCGAGCATCTATACAAGCTATGAATTCGGCAATGCCTTCGTCGGCGGCGGCGTCCGCTATGTCGGCTCGGTGAAGACCGACATCGACCGCGCGACTCGCGACTTGCCATCCTACACGCTCGTCGATGCGTCGGCGGGCTATGATTTCGGCCGCTTCCGCGCGCAGGTCAACGTCAAGAACCTGTTCGACAAGCATTATTTCGTGAACAATTACCAGACGCTGTTTTACGGCAATGTCGTCGGCGAGCCGCGCAGCGTGACGGTTTCGCTCCGCGCTAATTTCTGACGGGCCGTGCTAGGTGTGGCCCATGGGATGCGACGTTTGACGATCAGGCGACCGGTGCGGGGAACGGCGCTGCTGCTGGCGGCCGCCGCGATGCTGGCGGAGCTTCCCGCCGGTGCCTCGCCGGTCGCCGCGGTGCACGATATCGTCTATGTGGGCGCGCGGGCGATCGATCCCGAAACCGGACTCGATGCCAAGCGTAACATAGCGGTCGATGGCGACCGGATCGCCGCCGTCAGCGAGACTCCCTTGAAGGGGCGGCGCGTGATCGATGCGCGCAGCCTCGTCGCGGCGCCGGGCTTCATCGACATCCATTCGCACGCGACGACGCATGAAGCGGCGCGCTATCAGGCCAAGGATGGGGTGACAACGCGGCTCGAGCTAGAGATCGGCACCTGGCCGATTTCGGCGTGGTACGATGCGAAGCATGGGCGCGAGCTTTTGAATTATGGCAGCAGCGTCAGCCATACCGCGCTGCGCTATTTCATCCAGAAAGGCGAGGGCGCGGCGGGACTGGCGGCGTTGCGCGATCCGATGGAGAAATTCGGTGCCGAGGAAGCCGGCGAAGCCTTGTCCGGCGCCGCGTCGCAGCGCCTGGTCGCGCTGATCGAACAAGGCGTACGCGAGGGAGCGGTCGGTATCGGCAGCGGCACCCAATATGCGCCGGGCATTTCGCGGCGCGAGATGCTGGATGTCACCGCTCTCGCCGCACGGACCGCGACCTGCCTGTTCACCCACATCCGCTATGGCAGCCTCGTCGAACCCGACAGCAGTTTTGAAGCGGTGCAGGAAAGCCTCGCCAATGCCGCCGCGACCGGCGGCTGCATCCATGTCGCGCACATCAACAGCATGGCGATGCGCGACGCGCCGTTCATGGCGGCGCTGATGCGCGACGCGCATGCGCGCGGCGTCGATATCACGACCGAAACCTATCCGTGGGGCGGTTCGGTGGATGCGGTGCGCAGCCATTTCTTCGATCCGGGCTGGGAGGAGCGCTGGGGCGTCGGCGTCGGCGACCTGCAATCGCGCAGCACCGGAAAGCGGCTGACGCAGGACGAATTCGACGCGCTCCGTGCGGGTGCGGCCGACGACGGCATCATCATGCATATGAATGGCGAAGCCACGATCGCGGCGCTGTTAAGGGATCCGTCGGTGCTGATCGCAAGCGACGGCGGGCGGATCGAGGGGCCGAACGGCCACCCACGCTCCGCCGGAACCTTCGCCCGCCTGCTCGGCCATTATGTGCGCGAGACTGGAACGCTTAGCCTCGTCGCGGCGCTGCGCAAGATCACGCTGATGCCGGCGCAGCGCCTCGAATTCTTCGTTCCCGCGATGAAGCGCAAGGGCCGGCTCCAGTCCGGCATGGACGCCGACATCGTGCTTTTCGATCCGGCCACGGTCGGCACGCGCGCGACCTATGGCGACGCGGCGCGCTATTCGGACGGTTTTCGCTATGTGATGGTGAACGGCGTGCTCGTGATCGACGGCGGAAAGCCTGTCGAAGGCGTCAGCCCGGGACGCCCCATCTTTTCGAAGTATAAGTCATGACGGTCGTGCTCGACCAGCCAGCAGGGGCGGCCGTCCCGGGCCTTCCGGTCCTCGACCTGCCGAAACCCTATCTGCTCTTTCTCGGCGATGCGGTGGACACGGCATTTTTGAAGACGGGGCTGGGTCTGCGTGACTGGGCGCCCGGCCTCTGCATCGCCGAGCATGGATGCGCGGGCGCGCCTGCGACGCTCGGGCTCCCGGCAATGGCGCCGCGCGAAGCCCATGCGGCTGGCGCGCGCGCGCTTGTTCTTTCCGCGGCGTCGATCGGCGGCGCGATCCGCGACAGTTGGATCCCCTATCTGGTCGACGCACTGGAAGCGGGGCTCGATATTATCAGCGGCGCGCACGACCGGCTGGGCGACAATCCGCAGCTTCGTCAGGCTGCCGAGGCT
>Ga0155548_169_pt2 | contig 60038 bp, 65 predicted proteins | sample RifCSPhighO2_12_FD_107205 | JGI IMG/M metagenome (GOLD analysis project Ga0155548, IMG submission 107205) | Sphingopyxis sp. RIFCSPHIGHO2_12_FULL_65_19
AGCTCCCCGAGCCGCGCCGCGAGCGCGTCAAGCGGCGCCCGATTGCGCGCCGCGAGGGTGAGTGCGAAGCCTGCTTCGCGTGCAGCCAGTTCGGCGAGCCGGCTGCCGAACACACCTGTAGCGCCGATGATGAGGACGCGCAGATCAGCCCTCGCGGAACAGCGCATGCTGACTCACGACCTTGCCGAACAGCGGGTGCGTCAGCTTGAGGTCAAAGGCAAAGCGGCCAGACCCGAGATGCTGGTGCGTCACAACCGTCGTGCCGGGTGCGAGCCAGCGGGGGAGGCGAAAGCGGAAGCCCGCCACCGGCCGCCAGAAATAATGGTCGGAGGTAAAGATCAGCGCGTCGGCCTCCGCCCTGACGGTCAGCGCCATGCCGAACCCGCCGCCGATATGCTCTTCGAGCCCGGTCGGGCCGGCAAAGCTTTTCGCGCTGTGGATCACCTGCGGATAGCCGCGCGAGCGTCCATAGAGCCGCGTCCAGCATTGGCCGCCGCTCGCGCGATCCTCGCTGACCGCGACGGCAGCGGGGTCGGGCCCGCTGGATTCCGTCGGCAGCGGTGCGCCGATCAGGCGGCAGAACTGTGCGAGGAGCCAGCCGGCGACGGACAGGCGCGTCCAGACGATTTCGCCGCTGTAGGCAGCGACTGCCCGCCCGGTGAGGCGTTTGGAAAAACGGTTGCGGACGTCGGCGGGTAGCGCGTCCCACGCGGCGCCGGGGAAGAGGCGGCGGAAACGATAGTCGTAGAGCGCGTCATCGCCGCATGCCGACAGGGCGGGGACCGCTTCGACCGGCTTACGCTGCACACCGCCCCACATAGCCCGTCTCCTACCGCGCGTCCCCGTCGCTGTCTTTGCCGCGACCGGGCCGCCAGTTGATCAATTTCGTCACCCCGGCGCCCAGCTTGATCAGTCGCATCAGCGCCGGTTTGGGCACGCTCAGCATCTCGTCGTGCCAGCGGCCCATCGTCGTGACGAAATCGAGCATGTCGGTGAGGCGGGCCTTGGCGGCCGCGCTCAACCCCGGATCGTCCGCCGCGCGCGCGACGCAGGCTTTCAGAGCCGCTTCGGCGGGATCGACCTCGCGCGCCTTGCGTCCCGCGGCGATGCGCGTGACCATTTCCCAGATATCCTTTTCGGCAGTGAAATGGTCGCGCCGGTCGCCAAGCAGGGGGACGCGTTCGATCAGCCGCCAGCCGAGCAGTTCCTTGATTGAATTGGACACGTTCGAGCGCGCGAGCCCGAGCATGTCGGCAATCTCCTCCGCATGGAGCGCGCGGTCCGAAATGAAAAGCAGTGCGTGGATCTGTGCCACCGAACGGTTAACGCCCCACTGCCCGCCGAGATTGCCCCAATGCAGGATAAACTCGGTAGCCGCGGGCGACAATCTTGATTCATTTTCCGATATTTCTGTCATAACAGAAATATCGGAAATAATTGCACACATGTCAAGCCGCGTTGCGGGCGGTGTCCTCGATGGGAGGTGGCGCCGTTTCATCGTTTCGCCGAACGCGATCGGGGGTGTGCGGCGCGGGTTCAGTGAGGGACCCCGGACGAGGTCCGGGGATGGCGCGGTCCTATTTCTTCAACCCGATCTCGCGCAGCCGCTGTTGCAGATAGTCGTCAGCGGTGATCGGCGTCGGATAGAGGTTGGGGTGCGCCGCGTCGATGCAGCTTTCGAGCGTTTCGATCGGGTAGTCCGAGCGAAAGTGCAGAAAGAAGGGCATCGAATAGCGCGCGACGCTCGCCCGTCCTGCGTCGGGGTTGCGGACGCGGTGCGTGGTCGAGGGCAGCTTGTTGTTGGTGAGCCGTTGTAGCATGTCGCCGACATTGACCGCCATCGCCCCCGGCGGCGGTGACACCGGAAGCCAGCTGCCGTCCTTGTCGAGGATTTCAAGTCCCGCCTCTTCGGCGCCGAGCAGCAGGGTGATCGTGTTGATGTCCTCATGCGCCTCGGCGCGGATGCCCTTTGCGGGGGCTTCGACGGGGGGATAGTGCAGCAGGCGCATCACGCTGTTGCCGTCGGCGACCGTGTCGTCGAAGAAATCGGGGGCGAGCCCGAGATAGCGCGCGATGCCTGAGAGCAGGCGTCCGCCGACGCGATCGAATTCGGCGAAGAGCTTGTCATAAGCGGTGCGGAAACCCTCAACCTCGGTCGGCCAGATATTGTTCGGCTGTTGCGCGGCCAGGCGGTGACCGGCGGGCAGGTCGCGCCCGACGTGCCAGAATTCCTTGAGGTCGACTTCCTTCGCACCCTTGGCGATCTCGGTCCCGAACGGCGTATAGCCGCGCGCGCCGCCACCGCCCGCAATATGATAGGCGCGCTTCGTCTCCTCGGGCAGCGCGAAGAAAGCCTTTGCCTTGGCCCAGGCTTCGTCGATCAGCGCGGGGTCGATGCCGTGGTCGGTGATCATCGCAAAGCCGAAGCGTTCAAACGACGCCCCGAAATCCTTTGCGAACTGATCGGCCGGGAGCGACATGGAAATAACGGGAACGGCAGCAGTCATGCGAACAAGGTCCATTTGATAAAGGGGCGCCGCCGATGCGGCGCGTCATGAGTCGCGATTTAGGCGCTGTGCGTTCCCGGTTAAAGGGAAAAAGCCGGTTTCGCGGCGCCAATCGCTCGGCTAAGCCCGCGGGCATGAGCAAACAATATTGGCTGATGAAATCCGAACCCGACGCTTATGCGTGGGACCAGCTGGTGCGCGACGGCACGGGCATCTGGGACGGCGTGCGCAACCACACCGCAAAGCTGAACATGATGGCGATGAAGGTCGGCGACCAGGCGCTTTTCTATCACAGCAATATCGGAAAGGAATGCGTCGGGATCATGGAGATCACCGAGGCGAGCTTTCCCGATCCGACCGCCGACAAGGGTTCGCCCTGGGTCGTGGTGCGCGTTGCGCCGGTGCGTGCGCTTGCGCATCCGGTGACGCTCGCGGCGATCAAGGCCGATCCGAAACTGGCCGATATGGACCTGATCCGCCAGTCGCGGCTGTCGGTCGGGCGCGTGACGCCCGCCGAGTGGAGCCATATATTGAAAAAATCGGAAACCGCGGCGGGTTGACCAGCGCCCTGCGCGTCAGCGCAGCTTTACCTGCAAATGCTTCGCCACCGACGGGTGGAGAGGATGGACGAATTCGCAGCCGTAGCTATTGCCATCGGCGCGCCGCACGATCGCCTCGAGCGGCTGGAGGCCGGGCAAGTTGACCCATACATGCTTGCCGACTTGCGGCCGGAAAAAGGTCACCATGCGAAAACCGGTCGACGACAGGTCGAACAGTTCGACGTCGAACGGGTTCAGTCCCGGTTCGCGGTAACGCGCGCGGGCCTGAACCGGCGCGCGTTCGGCGCGACGGGCAGAGGTGGCGGCCTTCCTGGCTTCGATGGTGCGATTCCCCAACACGGTTTTGGTCCTGATGCTTATTCCAGATCGCCTCGCTTCTAAGGGCTCACTGGTTACCTCAAAGTGAAGCAATATGGTGAAGTTCCCCTATACAGGTGGTGCCTCGCCAACTGTCATCATGCGACCCGGAAAGGGCGCCGCGAGCGCCACCGCCGCGCGCCATTCGCCGTCGAGCCAGGTGGCATGGTCGTCGGGGTGCACGATCACGGGCATGGACTTGGCATTATGATAGGCGGCCAGCCGGTTCGGCTCGGTCGCGAGAATGGCAAAGCAGGGCCAGTCCTCGCCCTGACGGAGGATGCCCGCAAAGGCGAAAATCGGCCGCGACGGGACCGAAAACCACAGCTGGCGCCGCGTCCCGGCATCGCCCGTCCATTCGGCAAAAGCGGTGGCGGGGACAAGGCAGCGCAGTTCAGCGTGGCGAAGGGTCCCGATCCAGAAGGGACTTTGCAGGTTGCGGACGAGGGTGACCGGCCGGTCGCCCTGCGGCGGGGGCGGCACACCCCATAATCGCGGGCTCAGAAAACGGCGAGATCCGCCGCGCCCGTCGCTGACGATCACCGGCGCAGGGCGGCCCGGCGCGACATAGTCGCCCGTCCACGGGTCGTCACCCGCGTCGGCGCCGAACGCCGCGGCGGTCGCGCTCGCAGGCGCGTCGAGGCGATAAAGGCTGGTCATTGCGCGACGGTTGCGGCGTGCGGCGCGGCTGTCAATCGGGCAGAGCGGGCGGCTGGGTCAGCGCGCGACTATTTGTCCCAAGGCGATTTTTCACCTTGGTCACGGGCCTGGTCGGCGCGAATTTCGTCGGCGGCGCGGTCGGCCGCGACGATCACGCCAGCGCCCATCATGCTGCAACTGACAAAGCCGAGGATGCTGAGGCAGCCGAGCCCCATCAGGACCGATCGAAGAATTTCACTCATGTGCGGCTCCGCTTGCTGGACGCGCACAGGCCTAGGCGAAGTTTGTAAAAATGCCGTTTACTCTGTGCCGCGTATCCGTCCGCGCCCGGCCTTAACCGTGCTGCGCGCCTTTTTGCTGTCGATGCGGCGGGCCTTTGCGGCCTTGCTCGGCTTGGTCTTGATGCGCCGTTCGGGACGCACCAGCGCGGCGTCGATCAGTTCGGACAGCCGCGCGCGTGCGTCGGCGCGGTTCGCTTCCTGCGTGCGATACCGGCGCGCAAGAATGATGAGTTCGCCGTCGCCGGTCATTCGGCTGCCCGCCAACGTCTTCAGCCGCTTATAGGCGTCGGGGTCGAGCCCCAGCGCATAGACGTTGACGCGCAACTGGCACGCGGTCGCGACCTTGTTGACATTCTGACCGCCCGGCCCGGTGCCCGCGAGAAATTTCTCGCTGATCGCGCTGTCGGGCACGTCAGCCACGCGTCGGCTCCGCTCCCTCCGGCGCGGTGAAACCCAGCGCGAGGAAGGCGTCGGGGAAGGGCGCCTCGGCAATTATTGGCGGCTTGACGTCACGTTTTACCACCAGCCGCTCCGCGTGGAGCAGGGTGCGCGTTTTCGTGCCGCCGCGGCCATAGACGGGATCGCCGACGAGCGCGAAGCCAAGTCCTTCGAGCGCGTGGACGCGGAGTTGGTGGGTGCGCCCGGTTTCGGGTCGAAAACGGAGCAGCGCGCGGTCGCCGACGACCGCGAGCTTCTCCCAATGCGAAACCGACGGTTTGCCTTTCGGGTCGCCGACCATCCGCCAGCCCTCTTCGGCGGTCGATATTTTAGACAGCGGCAGGTCGATCGTGCCGCCATCGCCGCGGGGCACGCCGTCGACGATCGCCAGATATTGTTTCTCGACCTCGCGGCCCTCGAACGCGCGGGTGAAACGGCCGTGCGCTTTGGGGTTGCGTGCAAGGAGCAGGCAGCCGGAGGTGTCGCGGTCGAGCCGGTGCACCGCGAGCGGCCAACGTTTGAAGCCGAACTTCAAAAGGTCGAGATGATTTTCGAGGCTGAGGCTGCCGTCGCGCGGGGCGTCGACCGGCAGGCCGGCGGGCTTGTCGATGACGAGAGCCTCGCCGTCGAGGAAAAGGACACGATCTGAAAGGAGCATGGCGCGCTATAGGCGGGCCGCCGCTTAGTCGAAAGCGTAAACGTCCATCGCGAGCAGACCGTAGGTTACGCTGTGGTGCAGCCGTTCGGCCTTGAACGGTACCCCGCCCGCCCCCATCGCCACGAACAGCGGCAATATATGGTCGGGCGTCGGGTGATTGTCGGCGCCGTGCGGCGCGCGTTCGACGCTGTGAAGCACATCGTCGATGGCGTCCGCCGCCATGCGGTCCGCCATCCAGTCGGTGAAATCGGTGACCCATGTCGGCGCGGGCGCGTCGATCGGCAGGCGCGCAGAGAATAGCGCGCGGAGATTGTGCGTGATGCTGCCCGATCCGATGACGAGCACCCCATCGTCGCGAAGCGGGGCGAGCGCCTGGCCAAGCACATAATGCCATTCGGGCGAGGCGTTCGAGGCAATCGAGAGCTGAACGACCGGGATGTCGGCGTCAGGGTAGATGAGGGAGAGCGGCACCCATGCGCCATGGTCGAGCCCGCGTTCCGGATCGGCGGTGAGGGCAAGGCCATGGCGGGCGAGCAATTCGACGACGCGGCTCGCCAACGCCGGGTCGCCCGGAGCTGGATAGCGCATCGCGAAAAGTTCGTCGGGAAAGCCACCGAAATCGTGGATCGTCGCCGGGGCGGGCGATGCGGTGACGGTCGCGCGGCCGCCCTGGTAGGCGGCATCATGATGCGCCGACACGATGAGGACCGCACGCGGGGGCAGGAGCTGGGTACCCAGCCCGGCGAGAAAATCCCGCGCCGGGCTGGGCTCGAGCGCCATCATCGGCGAGCCATGCGAAAGGAATAGGCTCGGAAGACGGCGCATCGGTTCAGGCAGCCTGCTTCAGCTCGCCGATCGCGGCGATCGCGCGGTTCAGTGCTCCGCCGTCCATCATCTGCTGATCGGCGGCGATGATCGAAACATCGGTGATGCCGACAAAGCCGAGGACGTGGCGCAGATAGCCGGTGGCGAAATCATAGTCGCTGCCGACCGGGACGCCGCCCGATGCCACGACCAGATAGGCCTTCTTGCCCTTAAGCAGGCCTTCGGGACCGGCTTCGGTATAACGGAAGGTGCGGCGAGCGCGGGCGATCAGGTCGATCCAGGCCTTGAGCGATGCGGGGATCGCGAAATTATAGACCGGGACGCCGATGACGATCGTGTCGGCGGCTTCCAGTTCGGCGATCAGTTCGTCCGAGCTGGCAAGCGCGGCGCGCTGTTCTTCGCTGCGGTCGGCATCGTCGGTGAAATTGGCGCCGACCCAGCTTTCGGTCAGTAGCGCGGGCGGGGTGAGCGCGAGGTCGCGGTGGACCACATTGGCGCCGTAGCCCTGTTCGATCAGCTGGTTCACGAGCTGGTCGGCGAGCTGGCGCGTGGTGGACCCACTGGTGCGGGCGCTGGCGTCGATACGAAGGATATTGGTCATGGCATTGCTCCTTGGATTTGATGTGAGGGGAGGGAGAAGGGGGCCGCGAGCCACCCGCTTTTGGGGCGGCTCGCGGCGGGAGTGGGCCGCCGCCGGGGAGGGGGATGTCGGCGGCCCAAGGGCTTCGTTAGAGGCTGTCGACGAGCACCAGTTCAGCGTCGTCGAGGGCCTCGACCTGGATCGTGCCGACATCGCGGATCGCGATGCCGTCGCGGGGGGCGGCGTCCTCGCCGTTGACGCGGATGCGGCCCTTGGCGGCGACAAGATAGGCGTGGCGTCCAGCTTCGAGGTCGTAGGAGACTTGCTCCCCCGCGTTCACCGTCGCCGCAGCAACGCGGGCGTTGGCGCGGATCGGCAGCGCGTCATCGTCTGCCTCGATGCCGCTGGCGAGCGTCACGAACTGGCCCGAGCGATCATTCTTGGGGAATTGGCGCGCGCCCCAGCCCGGATTGCCGCCATCGCGGTCGGGCATGATCCAGATCTGGAACAGCGTCGTTTCCTCATCCTCCAGGTTGAACTCGCTGTGCGTCACGCCGGTGCCGGCACTCATCACCTGAACATCGCCCGCCGCAGTGCGGCCGCTGTTGCCCATGGAGTCCCGGTGCGTGATCGCGCCGGTGCGGACATAGGTGATGATTTCCATGTCGCGGTGCGGATGCGGAGGGAAACCCGATTGCGCTGCGATGGCGTCATCGTTCCAGACGCGCAGTGCGCCCCAGCCCATCCGTTTCGGGTCGTGATAGTTTGCGAACGAGAAATGGTGACGGGCGTCGAGCCAGCCATGGTCGGCGTGGCCCAGCGTATCGAATTTGCGAATGTCGATCATTGGCCTTGTCCTTTCTGTCGTCGGCCTTCCGGATCATCGTGCCCGGCGGCGTTCGTCTGTTGAGGACAAAATAGGCATTTCGATTGTTTCCGAAATAGCGTAGATGGAAAACCATCGTTTCCATTTAGAGGCTACCGCATGGCGCTTCCCGACTATGAAGGCTGGGCCTGTTTTGTTGCTGTGGCGGAAGGCGGCAGCTTTACCGCGGCTGCGGCATCGCTGGGTCTGTCAAAAGCGAGCGTATCAAAAGCGGTGACGCGGCTCGAGGCGTCGCTGGGCATCACGCTCCTTCATCGAAGCTCGCGCGTCGTGACCGTGTCGACCGCCGGCGCTGGGCTGCTCGACGAAGCGCGGGCGATGGTTTCAGCGGCCACCGCAGCAACCGAAGCGGCGCGCGGCGACCGGGTCGACCTGGCGGGGCCGATCCGGCTCGCGGCGCCGATGAGCTTTGGAATCAAGGTGCTCGGCCCGCCGATCGCGGCATTCCTCGAACGTCATCCGGCGGTGGAAATCGAAGTCTTGCTGAGCGATGCGCGCAACGATCCGGTGGCAGAGGGCATCGACCTGACGCTGCGCATCGCGCCGCTCGCGGATTCGAGCCTGCTTGCGCGCACGATCGCGCCCGTCGCGGCATCGGTGATCGCCAGTCCCGCCTATCTGGAAAAGCACGGCACACCCAAACATCCGCTCGAATTGTCGGGGCATCGGCTGATCGGCTATGGTCACCGGCAACGTGCGATGCCGCTGCACTTCCATCGCCAGGGCGAAGAGGTGACGGTGCTGCCGACGGGGCCGTTGTTCGCCAACAATGGCGACATCGCGGTGCCGCTGGTCTCTGCCGGGGGCGGAATCGCGGTCCTGCCCGACTTCATCGCCGCCGACGAACTGGCGTCGGGGGCGGTGGTGCCGATCCTGACCGACTGGTCGATGCCGCAGGCCCACCTGCACCTGCTGTCGCCGCCGTCACGGCTGCGCCCGGCGCGCGTGAAGGCGCTTTCGGATCATCTGGTCGACACGCTGAAGGTCAGCTGCACAGGCGCTCACGCCCGGCATATGGCACTTCATCACGACGCGAAGCCGGGCTGAACGACTGTTGCAAATTGGCCGCGACTCGTGGACTTCTGCGGGTTAAGTCAAAATTAACCTTTTCCCTTCATTAGTTTCGTGGTTAATGTTCCGGCAGTCCTGCAACGGGGGTTGGTCGGTGACATCCTTGATGGTCACGCGGATCGGTTCGCGGGATCATCGTGGGAAACAGTCAAGGGGTGCCCAATGCGCGTACTGCTGATCGAGGACGAGCCGACGACCGCGAAAGCGATCGACACGATGCTCACGACCGAAGGCTTCAATGTCTATACCACCGATCTCGGTGAGGAAGGCTTGGACCTGGGTAAGCTCTATGATTACGACATCATCCTGCTCGACCTGAACCTGCCCGACATGCACGGCTATGACGTGCTGAAAAAGCTGCGCACTGCCAAGGTGCAGACGCCGGTGCTGATCCTGTCGGGCATTTCCGAAATGGACAGCAAGGTGCGCTCGTTCGGCTTCGGTGCCGACGATTATGTCACCAAGCCGTTCCACCGTGACGAGCTGGTCGCGCGCATCCATGCGGTCGTCCGCCGGTCGAAGGGGCACAGCCAGAGCGTCATCAAGACGGGCAAGCTGGCGGTCAATCTCGACACCAAGACGGTCGAGGTCGATACGACGCGCGTGCATCTGACCGGCAAGGAATATCAGATGCTGGAGCTTTTGAGCCTGCGCAAGGGCACGACGCTCACCAAGGAAATGTTCCTGAACCACCTTTATGGCGGGATGGACGAGCCCGAACTGAAGATCATCGACGTCTTCATCTGCAAACTGCGCAAGAAACTGGCGCTGGCTTGCGGCGGCGAAAATTACATCGAGACGGTCTGGGGCCGCGGTTATGTCCTTCGCGACATCGACGACGAAGGCAATGAGGTGCGCCGCGTCGCCTGACGCTGCGTCCTTTCTGACGAGTTAACCGAGGGAACCCGGCGCGGAGCAATCCGCGCCGGTTTTCTTTTGTGCGGTTCGCGCGGGCTGCGTTGGCGAATGGCCGGTTTCGACCGGAAGCGGACATTTGCTCCATTTCCCGGACTGGACGAAGCGGGTCTTGTTCCATATCCCCTTGGCGGTGGAGGGGACCATGCAGCCACATATGACCGCGGCCGAAGTCACGCAGTTTGAACTGCAATTGGCGGGGCTTTCGTCGCTGCTCGAATTCGGGTGCGGCGGCAGCACCGTCGTCGCGGCGCGGCAGGTGCGCCGGATCGTCAGCGTCGATAGCGATCCCGCCTGGCTCGCCCGGGTGCAGGACGACGTCGCGCGCGAGGCGGTGGAATTCACTCCCGTCCATATCGACATCGGGCCGGTCGGCGAATGGGGTTATCCCGTGGATGAAAGCCGGCTTCGCGACTGGCCGCGCTATCATACGCAAATCTGGCGAAGCATGGGGGGCAGCCCCGATGCAGTTCTGATCGACGGGCGCTTTCGCGTCGCCTGCCTGTTGCAGGCGATCATCCACTGCAAACCCGACTGCATCTTCCTGTTCCACGATTTCACCGACCGGCCACATTATCACGGCGTGTTGCGCCATGTGGACGTGCTGGCGCGTGTCGACACGCTTGCCGTGCTGCGCGCGCGGCAGCAGGTCGATGGCAAGGCGGTGCTCCACGACCTGTTCGACCATTATCTCAACCCCGATTGACCCGTCGGGCGCGCTTCGGCACACCCGCGCGCATGTCCATCAGAGCCTTCACCGCGCCCCCCGTCATCGAAACCGACCGTTTGCGCCTGCGCCCCGGGCGGCTGTCCGACAAGGATGTCCACATCGCCATGTGGGCCGACGCACGCGTCACGCGCTTCATCGGCGGCGAACCGCGCGCACCCGACGTAAGCTGGGGAAAGTTCCTGAGCTCGGCGGGGCTGTGGCCGGTGATGGGGTTCGGTTACTGGGTGTTTGCCGACAAGGCGAGTGACAAGCTGGTCGGCATGGGCGGCCTAAGCTATTTCGGCCGCGGTATAGCTGAACTGGAGGGCTTGCCCGAGGCGGGCTGGGCGTTCGACGCCGACCATTGGGGTGCCGGCTATGCGACCGAAGCCATGCGCGCGGCGCTCGGCTGGGCCGACGCCCATCTCGATGCACAGGAAGTGCGCTGCATCATCGATCCCGGCCATGAGGCGTCGGAACGCGTGTCCGCAAAGCTGGGCTTCTGCCGGATCGGCGAGAGCGATGCGCTGGGGCATGTCGTGGCGATTTATGGGCGGCCGCGCGGCGGCTGACGCCCGATGCCGGAGAGCGAGGGAGCGGCTAGGCCGTTTCCACCACCAACACGCCGCCGTCGGCGTTGACGACGCGGACCTTGGTCCCTTCGGGCGCGTCCGGCCCACGCACCGGCCATTCGCCGTCGCCAACCTTGGCGCGCCCGCGGCCATCCTCGATCGCCTGGGTCACCGTCAGCACTTCGCCGACCAACCGGCTGGCGCGCTGGTTGAGATGCGGGTCGGTGGTGGTGATCGGGTTCGCCTTCAACCAGCGGCGCGTTGTGTAAAGCGCGACGAACGACAGGACGGCGAAAATGCCGAGCTGGACCGGGATGCTGTCAATCGGCAGCATCCAGGCGAGCAGGCCGGTGACGATTGCCGCCGAACCGATCCATATGAGGAAGAAGCCCGGTGCGACGATCTCGGCGGCGGCAAGGAGCACGCCGAGCGCAAGCCATGCCCAATGCGGTTCGAGATCGGCCAGCCAGTCGGGCATGTCACTGCCCCCCGTCGCGGTTTGCCAGCGCATCCTTGGCGAGTTCGCCGATGCCGCCGAGCGTGCCGATCAACTGCGTTGCCTCGACCGGGAACAGGATCGTCTTGGCATTCGGGCTGGTCGCGAACTGGCTGACCGCCTCGACATATTTCTGCGCGATGAAATAGTTGATCGCCTGGGCATTGCCGCCCGCGATCGCGTCCGACACCATCTGCGTAGCCTTGGCTTCGGCCTCGGCTTCACGTTCGCGCGCCTCGGCGTCGCGGAAGGCGGCTTCGCGGCGCCCCTCGGCTTGCAGGATCTGGCCCTGCTTCTCGCCCTCGGCGCGCAGGATTTCCGATGCCCGCATTCCCTCGGCCTCCAGGATGTTCGCGCGCTTCTCGCGCTCGGCCTTCATCTGCCGCGCCATCGCGTTGGAAATATCGGCGGGCGGGCGGATGTCCTTGATCTCGACGCGGGTAATCTTGACCCCCCACGGCGTCGTCGCGTCATCGACGACATGCAGCAGGCGAAGGTTGATTTCGTCGCGTTTCGACAGCGTTTCGTCGAGGTCCATCGACCCCATGACCGTGCGCAGGTTGGTCGTCGTCAGGTTCATGATCGCCAGATACAGGTCGCTGACCTCATAAGCCGCCTTTGCGGCATCGAGCACCTGGAAAAAGACGACGCCGTCGACGGCGACCATCGCATTGTCCTTGGTGATGATTTCCTGGCCCGGAATATCGAGCACCTGTTCCATCATGTTCACCTTGCGCCCGACGCGATCGAAGATCGGCATGATGAAATTGAGCCCGGGCTGTGCGGTATGGGTGAAGCGGCCGAAGCGTTCGATCGTATAGGCATAGCCCTGACGAACGGGCGTCAGCGCCCACAACAGGAACACCAGTGCCAGCACGACCGCCGCGATAGCAACATAACCCATCGATCATCCCCTTTTTGCAAAATTGGCCTTTGCAAACCCCCTTCCTTATTGCGGCAACGGCGGGGTTGCGCCACAGAAAAGCGCATGACGCCAAGTGAATATCCGCCGCGCTCGCTGCTCTATGTCCCCGGCTCGAACGCCCGCGCGCTGGAAAAGGCAGGCGGGCTTCCGGCCGACATGCTGATCATCGATCTGGAGGATGCGGTGCCCGCCGACCGCAAGCCGGACGCGCGGGCCGCCATGCGAACAGCGGTGATGGCGGGTTATGCGGGTAAACGGGTTGCGGTGCGCGTCAACGCCGCGGGCAGCCCCGAACAGGCCGCCGACCTTGCCGCGATCGCCGGGCTTCCGCTCGACATGGTCGTGCTGCCCAAGGTCGATAGCCCTGCCGATCTCGACCCGCTGCGCAGCATCGGCTTGCCGGTGCTGGCGATGATCGAGACGCCCGCGGCGATCTATGCCGCGCGGGGCATCGCCGCAGACCCGGCAGTCGCCGGGCTGATCGCCGGGCTCAACGACCTTGCGCATGAACTCGGGCTGCCCGACGGCATGGACCGCGGCGCGATGAGCCACGCGATCCAGGCGATCGTGCTCGCCGCGCGCGCGGGCGGCATATGGTGTTTCGACGGCGTCTATAATGCGATCGACGATGCCGCGGGTTTTGCGGCCGAAGCGGCCGAAGGGCGGCGGCTGGGTTTCGACGGCAAGACGCTGATCCATCCGTCGCAGGTCGATCCGTGCAATGCCATCTTTGCACCATCGGCGCGCGAGGTAGCGGCGGCCGAGGCGCTCGTTGCTGCGGCGACGGGCGGGGCGCAGCGGCACGAAGGGCGAATGATCGAGGATATGCATGTCGCGGCGGCGCGGGCCCTGCTGGCGCGGGCACGAGGGTAAACCCCTTTGACGGGTAAATTGGGGTGACCGTCATTCGTCTTTCGACGAACGCGTCTTGCCGCGCGGCAGCGGAAATGCCATGCGGCGGCTCCATGAAAACGACCCGCTTCCACGCCGCCGTCGCGGCCATCGCCCTGTTCGCCATCGCGCCCGCCGCTTCAGCCGCGCCTGCGAAGGCCGACGCTCCGGTCACCGAGGCGCAGCTTGCCGAACATATCCGGATACTCGCGGGCGATGCCTTTGAAGGCCGCGCGCCGGGCACCGAGGGCGAAGACCGCACCATCGCCTATGTCGTCGGCGAATGGGCGAAGGCGGGACTGGTGCCGGTGCCGGACAGCACCACACCCTGGCTCCAGCCTGTGCCCTTCGTCGAGACGCAGGCGCTGAGCGGGTCCGCGAAGTTCAAAGCCAACGGGCGCGATTTCGCGATCGGCGATGACGGCATCATCCTGACAGGGCGTGACGCGTCGGTGTCGCTGGTGGGCGTTCCGGCGGTCTTTGTCGGCTATGGTGTGGACGGCACGGGCAAGGTCAATGCCGACGTCGCGGGCAAGCTGGCGATCATGCTGTTCGACAATGCGCCCTTCGGCGACAAGCTGCCGCGCTATCGCGAACGGCGGCAGATGCTCGCCGATGCGGGGGCGAGCGCAGTGCTGGTCATTTCGACTGGCGCGGTGCCTTGGCCGGCGCTGCGCGAAAGCCTTGGCAGCAAATATATGCGCCTTGCCAGCGCCAAGGCGGGCGCGCCGGTGAGCGGCTTTCTGTCCCCCGAAGCCGGTGACGCGTTGCTCAAGGCGGCGGGACAGGATGGCGCCGCGCTGCGCGAGGCGGCCAAATCGCCCGATTACAAGGGCGCCGCGCTGCCGGTAACGGCGGACTTCGCGGCGCAATCGGCGGTTCGTCCCTTTGCCAGCCACAATGTCATCGCCAAACTGCCCGGCGCAAAGCCGGACGGCAAGGCGGTGCTGTTCCTCGGTCACTGGGACCATCTGGGCATCTGCGCACCCGAAGGCGCGGCCGATCGAATTTGTAACGGCGCGGTGGACAATGCCAGCGGCATCGCCGTGCTGATCGAGGTCGCAAAGCGGCTGGGCAAGGGCGCGCGTCCCGACCGCGACATTTATTTCCTGGCGACCACCGCCGAAGAGAAGGGGCTGCTTGGCGCACATTATTTCGCCGACCATCCGGTGGTGCCGCTGTCCGATATCACCGTCGCGCTCAACGTCGACACGATCGCGATTTCGCCGCGCGGCACGCCCGTTGCGACGATCGGCCGCGGCAAGCCCGCCTATGATGCGGTGGTGCGCGACGCAGCGACCAGACTAGGCCGCAAGCTTGACGGCGATGGCGAGGCCGATGCCTTCATCCAGCGGCAGGACGGCTGGGCGCTGGGGGCCAAGGGCGTGACCTCGTTGATGGTCGGCGGCAGCTTTTCGGACATGAAGCTGCTCGAAGCGTTCCTGGGCAGCGACTACCACCGCCCGGCGGACAATTTCTCCGACAAGATCCCGCTCGGCGGCGCCGCCGAGGACGCCGATTTGCATGTCGCTCTGGGGCGGGCGTTTGCGGATACCAAGGCGTGGAGCGGGACCGAAAAATAACGGTCCTGAAACAGGACCGTGTGTCCCCGCGAAGGCGGGGACCCATCACCGGACTTTTCGGATTTAAGCGGCGGGAGATGGCTCCCGCCTTCGCGGGGGCACACTCAATAACGGTTGGCCTCAGGCCGCCTGCTTGGCGCGGTCGGCCATTTCCTGATTGAGCATTTCTGCCAGCAGGAACGCCAGTTCCAGCGATTGCCCCGCATTCAGGCGCGGATCGCAATGCGTGTGATAGCGATCGGCCAGATCCATCTGGGTCACGTCCATCGCACCGCCGGTACATTCGGTGACATTCTGCCCGGTCATTTCGATATGGATGCCGCCGCCATGCGTGCCCTCGGCGCGGTGCACGGCAAAGAAGCCGCGCACTTCGGCCAGGATGCGATCGAACGGGCGTGTCTTGTAGCCGTTGGGCGTCTTGATGACATTGCCGTGCATCGGATCGCATGACCACACGACGGGGTGACCCGATTCCTTCACCGCGCGCACCAGCTTGGGCAGGTGCGCCTCGATCTTGTCGTGGCCGTAGCGCGTGATCAGCGTCATGCGCCCCGCGACATGATGGGGGTTGAGCGTGTCGAGCAGGCGCAGCAGGACGTCGGGTTCCAAGCTCGGCCCGCACTTCATGCCCACCGGATTGCCGATACCGCGCAGATATTCGATATGCGCCGACCCCTCGAAGCGGGTGCGGTCGCCGACCCACAGGAAATGGCCCGAGGTGTCGTACCAGCCGCCGGTCAGGCTGTCCTGCCGCGTCAGCGCCTGCTCATAGGGGAGCAGCAGCGCTTCGTGACTGGTGTAGAAGCTGGTGCCCTTTATCTGCGGCACCGTTTCGGGGGTCACGCCGCACGCTTCCATGAAGGCGAGGGCCTCCGAAATGCGCGCGGCGGTTTCCTGATATTTCTTCGCCCACGGGCTGCGGTCCATGAAGTCGTGCGTCCAGGCGTTGACCTGGTGCAGATTGGCGTAGCCGCCGTTTGCAAAGGCGCGCAGCAGGTTCAGCGTCGCCGCCGACTGGTTATACGCCTTGACCATCCGCTGCGGATCGGGTTCGCGGCCCGTTTCCTCGAACGCGATGTCGTTGATGATGTCGCCACGATAGCTGGGCAGCGAGACACCGTCGATGTCCTCCATATCGGCCGAACGCGGCTTGGCGAACTGGCCTGCCATGCGGCCGAGTTTCACCACGGGCATCTTCGACGCGAAGGTCAGGACGACCGCCATCTGGAGCAGCACCCGGAAGGTGTCGCGGATATTGTTCGGATGAAATTCGGCAAAACTTTCAGCGCAGTCGCCGCCCTGGAGCAGGAACGCCTTGCCCTCGGCAACCTTACCCAGTTCCGCCGTCAGGTCGCGCGCTTCGCCGGCAAAGACCAGCGGCGGGTAGTTGCTGAGTTCGCGTTCCGCCGCCGCGAGCGCGTCGGCGTCGCGATAGGTGGGCAGCTGGCGGGCCTCGTGCGAGCGCCAGCTATGCGGTTGCCAATTTTTCGTCATCTGCCTGTCTTTTCATCTTCGAATCGTGCGCCCCATGGCGCGGAAGCCGCCCGGAAGCAATGTTACCGGCACGCGCAAAGCCGAAAATTAGCATTATCGTGACATTTGCGCACCTATGCTTTTCTTCGCGGTCGCGAACTGATAGTTTGTTACGGGCTTTGGAAGCGGGAGGGGCGCAGCCAAGGCGAACGGCTATCTGCAACGTTATACATCCGGTGACCTGACGGCGGGTCTCGACGCGAAGCGATCGGCTATGGCGAATTTCGATTCCGCATGGTTTCTTTACGGAGCGCTCCTGCTCCTGTTGGCGACAAGCTTTGTCGTGCGGATCGACTATGTCCGCATGGGGCTTGCGGCCGCGGCGCTGGTCGCGCTTCCACTGGCGCTGTTCCGCGGCCCCGATGTGGGGTCCAGCCTGCTGGTGATCGCGATCCTTGTCGTCAACATCGGCATTCTCGCGCGATTGTGGCTGCGCGGCGCGAAGGTCCGCTTCACGGCGGAGGAAGAGGAACTGCGCCGCCAGCATTTCGCGGGACTCGGCCCGGTGCCGGCGCGCCACCTGATCGATCAGGGCCACTGGATTTCGGCGCGTCGCGGCGAAGTGCTGATCCGCGAAAATCAGGCCGCGCCAAGCCTTTTCTACCTGGGCGAAGGACAGGCGACGATCCTGCGCGACGGCATCGAGGTCGGGAAGCTGTCCGAGGGCGCGCTGATCGGCGAGGCGACGGTGCTCGACGGCGCGCACGCGACCGGAACGGTGCTGCTCGGCAGCAACGCGCGGCTGTGGTTCGTCCCGGCGACCGCGCTGCGCGCCTATCTGGCGGCCAACCCGGACATCGCCAGCGCGCTCCACGAAGGCTTCGCGCGGGCGCTGCGCGGTAAATTGGCGAGCGCCAACACGCGCATCGCCGACCGTCCGCTGCCGTCGTGACGCGGCCCCATTTTTCGCGTCTCGAATATGCCATCGCCACCTGCTAGGCCTGCGATCATGACGCTGATTCTTTATGGCATTTCAAACTGCGACACGGTGAAGAAGGCGCGCCGCTGGCTCGACGAGCAAGGGGTCGCCCATCATTTTCACGATGTGCGCAAGGACGGACTCGACGCGGAGCGGTTGCAAGGATGGATCGACGCTCTCGGCTGGGAAAAGCTGCTCAACAAGGCAGGAACGACCTTTCGCAAGCTGCCCGATGCGCAGAAGGAAGGGCTCGACGCGGCATCGGCGAAGGCGCTGATGCTGGACCAGCCGGCGATGATCCGGCGCCCCGTCGTCGAGGTCGACGGCACCACCAGCGTCGGCTTTTCGGCCAGCGATTGGCAGGCGCGTTTTGCGGCATGATCCGCTGGCCGCTGGCGCTGGTCGCCCTGATGCTGTCGGCGGGCTGCGCGGCTGACGATATGACCGTGCAACCGACCCTGGACGGCCAGCCACCGATCGTTATCGCGCACCGCGGCGCGTCGGGCGAGCGGCCCGAACACACGATCGCTGCCTATCGCCTCGCGATCGATCAGGGCGCCGATTTTATCGAGCCCGATCTGGTGCTGACCCGCGACGGCGTTCTCGTCGCGCGGCATGAGAACGAGATTTCGGAAACGACCGACGTCGCCGATCATCCCGAATTTGCCGCACGCAAGGCGACGAAAACGATCGACGGCACCCAGGTCACTGGCTGGTTCACCGAGGATTTCACCCTCGCCGAGCTGAAGACACTGCGCGCGCGTGAACGGCTGCCGAAGCTGCGCAGCACCGAATATGACGGCCGGTTCGACATCCCGACCTTCGAGGAAATCCTGACGCTGCTGGCCGAGGTCAACGCCGAACGAAAAGAGGAGAAAAAGTCACCCGTCGGCGTCTATCCCGAAACCAAGCATCCCAGCTATTTCGTGTCGATCGGGCTTCCGCACGAAGCGCCCCTGCTCGCGATGCTCGATCGCTTCGGCTATCGCGGGCGCGCCGCGCCGGTGTTCATCCAGAGCTTCGAGGTCGGCAATCTGATGGACCTGCGCGCCAAAAGCGACTTGCCACTGATCCAGTTGATGGATGCGGAGGGTGGTCCCGCCGACCGCCCCGACACCAGCTATGCCGCAATGGCGTCGCCCGCAGGGCTGAAGATGGTTGCGGGTTATGCCGACGGCATCGGTCCCAACAAGGCGATGGTCATCCCGCGCGGCGCGCTGGGCCGGCTTGGCGATCCGACGCGCCTGGTCCGCGATTCGCACGCCGCGGGGCTGAAGGTGCATCCCTGGACCTTTCGCCGCGAGAATTATTTCCTGCCGCTCGGCGACAAGGGCGGGGTCAACCCGGCGGGCCATGGCGACCTTGCGAGTGAAATCACCGCCTATCTGAAAACCGGCATCGACGGGCTGTTCAGCGACAATTCGCGCGAAGCGGTCGCCGCGGTGCGGAAAACCGGCGAGCGATAGGCCCGCGGCTTCTTCGCTGGCGGCCAAGGCCCGGCCCGCCGCCCCCGGGGAGAGACGGGGACCGGGCCCGCGCGGCCGCGCTGGCTCAATCCTTATGGTCGTTCCACTGAAACACCGCTTCGAGCGGTTTCTCGAACACATGGGCGATACGGAACGCGACCTCCAGCGACGGCGAATATTTGCCCTGCTCGATGGCGGCGATCGTTTGCCGCGTCACGCCGACGCGATCGCCAAGGTCGCCCTGGGTCATTTCGCCCGCCAGAAAACGCAGTGTGCGGATGTCGTTGGTGAAAGGTAGCGCCATCGCTCAGCCATCCCGGCGATAAAGATAGAGTTGCACGCCAATGCGCACCATTTCGGCCAGCACCACCACCGCCAGCAGGGTGTTGAGCAAGGTTGGCATCGAATAGCCTGCAAAGATCATTCCGATACAGAGCCAGACACCGATCACTATCGGATAATAGGCATAATGCGTCCCGCGCCAGTGGATCGCACGCTCGCGCTCGTCCGCGGCGGCGTGAGCCTCCCGCGGGCTGCGCGCCGCGATCACGCCGATGATGATCGACATTGCCAGAATGATGCCAATGGTCACCACGGCGAGCAATCCGCCGCTCGCCGCGATATTGCCGGGCCCGCGGGGCAGCGCGGTGTGCAGCCTGAAGAAATACCAGCCAAAGGCGGTCGCGATGACCACCAGCGACACCCAATGCGTCTTTTCGCGAAACGTCATGTCATCACTCCATGTCATATAATATGAACTCTATGTCTAATATTTTTAACATGGAGTCAATCAGGAAAGACATCGTCCGGCTTTGGCGCTTTCGTCGGGTCGCTTTAGTCGCTAAGCCGCGCCCCATGTCCACGCTCCCCAAGACGCTCACCTTCGACACCTCGACCAGCCGCGCGAACCCGACGCCGCAGCCGATGAAGCGCCTCACCGTGCCGCGCATCCGCCAGCGCAAGGGCGGCGAGCCGCTGGTGATGCTGACCGCCTACACCGTCCGCATGGCGCAGCTGCTCGATCCGCATTGCGACATGCTGCTGGTCGGCGATTCTTTGGCGCAGGTGATCTATGGTTTGCCGCATACCGTCGGGGTGACGATGGACATGATGGCGCTGCACGGCGCCGCGGTCGTGCGGGGCAGCTATCACGCCGCCGTGATCGTCGACATGCCTTTCGGCAGCTATGAAGGCAGTCCCCAGCAGGCATTCGACAATGCCGCGCGGCTGCTCAAGGAAACGGGCGCGGCCGCGGTGAAGGTCGAGGGCGGCAAGGTGCTGGCCCCGACGATCGAATTTCTCACCCAGCGCGGCATCCCGGTGATGGGCCATGTCGGGTTGACGCCGCAGGCGGTGAATATCCTTGGTGGTTATGGCGTGCGCGGCAAGAGCGAGGAGGAAGCCCGTTCGATCGTCGAAGATGCCATCGCTGTGGCGCAGGCGGGCGCTTTTTCGATCGTGATCGAAGGCGTGCTCGAATCGATCGCGATCGAGATCACGAACAAGGTCGATTGCCCGACGATCGGTATCGGCGCGTCGGCCGAGTGCGACGGCCAGGTACTGGTCACCGACGACATGCTCGGCATGTTCGAGCGCGTTCCGAAGTTCGTGAAACGGTACGGCAATATGGCGAGCGTCGTCGAAGGCGCGGTCAAGGACTATGCCGAAGAAGTCAGGTCCCGTTCATTCCCGACCGAGGATCAGACCTACGCAGGTTGAAGGCCCGGCGATCCGCGCAAAGTGAAACGCTTGGCCTTTTTCGGTGCCGTCGCTAAGGAAGCGACCGGCCCAGAGCCATGATGATGATATGGAGGTTTGATTGGCCCTGAGCCCGACGAACGACGCCGCGCTGTTGCAGGAAGTCGACGAAGCCGTCCGCAAGGACCGGCTGGACACGATCATGCAGCGTTATGGTCGCTGGATCATCGGCGGTGTGTTGGCCGCGCTGCTGGCGTTCGGCGGCTATCTGTTCTGGAACAACCGGCAGGAAGCCGCGCGCGGCGAACGCGCTGAGGAGCTCGTCGCCGCCTTTGAAAAGCTGGAGACGAACCAGCCGCGGGCCGCGGCCACCGCGTTGCAGAAGCTCGCCGCCGAGGGCGATCCCGCCTATCGCGCCGTGGCGCAGATGCAGGAAGCGAACATCAAGGCGCAGGGGGGCGACCTGAAGGCCGCCGCCGCGTTGATGGCAAAGGTCGCGGCCGACACCAAATTGGACCAGTCGCTGCGCGACCTGGCGCTGATCCGCCAGACCGCGTTTGAATTTGACACGCTGAAACCCGAAGCGGTGATCGCCCGCATGAAGCCGATGGTCGACGCAAAGGACCCGGCGTCGAGCTGGTTCGCCAGCGCCGCCGAACTGACGGCCAGCGCGCATTACCAACTCGGCCAGTTCGACCAGGCTGGCGCGCTGTATGGCCGTATCGCCAAATTGCCCGACGTTGCCAAATCGCTCCAGTCGCGATCGGTGCAGATGGCGGGGATGCTGGGTGTCGATGCCATCGCAGACCGGGCGGCCGACAGCGCCGCCGCCGAAACAAAACAGGCGGCGTCAAGCGCCGCCGGGGACCAGAAAGGCAATGCCGCGCCGAAGGCAGCGGCAGCCGGAAAAGCTGAGGAAGCCAATTAATATGCGGACATCGCGTTACGGACTCTATGCGGCGCTGCTCGCGCTGCCGCTCGCCGGTTGCGGCGTGTTCAAGGGCGACGGCGGACCGAAGACGCCGACGATCGGCGACCGCGTGTCGATCCTGTCGAACGACAACAGCATCAAGGTCGACCCGATCACGGCAGAAATCGCCGTGGTGCTGCCCGAACCGGCGGTCAACGCCGCCTGGGCGCAATCGGGCGGCAATGCGTCGAAGTCGATGGGCCATCCGGCGCTCGCTGCCACGCGCAGCCAGTTGTGGCAGGCCAATATCGCCGGCAGCACCAACAAGCAGCGCCTTGCGGCCTCGCCGGTGATCGCCGACAATCGGCTGTTCGTCGTGGACACCGATGCGGTGGTTACCGCGCTTGCCGCCGATACCGGCGCGCCGCTGTGGCGCACACCAATTGGCAGCACGGGCAAGGATTTCAAGGATTCGCTGTTCGGCGGCGGCGCCGGGGTCGACGGCAATGTCGTCTACGCCACCAGCGGCGTCGGCGACGTCGCGGCGCTCAATGTGGCCGACGGGTCGGTGATCTGGAAGGTCAAGCCCGCGGGTCCGCTGCGCGGTGCGCCGACGATCGCCTTCGGCGGCGTCTATGTGATCAGCCAGGACAACCAGATTTTCGCGCTCAACGCGGCGACCGGCGCCGTGCAGTGGCAGGCAACCGCGTCGATGGAGGCGGGCAGCGTGTTCGGCGCCGCATCGCCGGCGGCCGGGCAGGGAACGATCGTCGCTGGCTTCTCGTCGGGCGAGGTTCAGGCCTATCGCTATGAAAACGGCCGCGACCTGTGGGAAGATGCGCTCGCGCGGACATCGATGGCGCTGTCGGTGTCGACGCTGACCGACGTCGATGCCGATCCGGTCGTCGACCGGGGCCGGGTCTTTGCGCTCGGCCAGGGCGGCCGCATGGCAAGTTATGAACTTGTCACGGGGCAGCGGAGCTGGGAAATATCGATTGCAGGTATTTCGACGCCCTATGTGGTCGGCGAATGGGTCTATGCGATGACCGACGATGGCAAGTTGTTGTGCGTGTCGCGCGCGAACGGCAAGGTGCGCTGGCTGCAACAGCTCGCGCGGTTCCGCGTCGAGACCGAAAAGAAGAAAAAGGACCCGATCCGTTGGACCGGCCCGATCCTTGCCGGGGGCCGTTTGATCGCGGTCAACAGCGAAGGGATGCTGTCCGAATTTTCGCCGACCGATGGATCGCTCCTCGGTTCGACCGAGTTCAAATCGTCGTTGTCGCAGCCCCCCGTGGTTGCGAACAATATCTTGTACGTCCTTGCGGACGATGGGCAGATCACGGCCTGGCGCTGATACAGCGTCCGGGCCGGGGCGGCCCGGTGAAGGAATAGGGACATGTCGCGATTCGCGACGATTGCCATTGTCGGGCGGCCCAATGTGGGCAAATCGACGCTGTTCAACCGGCTGGTCGGCAAGCGCCTTGCGCTGGTCGATGACCAGCCCGGGGTCACGCGCGACCGCCGCGAGGGCGACGGCCAGCTTCTGGGGCTGGAGTTTCGCATCGTCGATACCGCGGGTTTCGAGGATTATGACGCCGCGACCCTGCCCGGCCGAATGCGCGTCCAGACCGAAAAGGCGGTGCGCGAGGCCGATGCCGCGCTGTTCATGATCGACGGCCGCGCCGGGGTGACGCCGCTCGACGAGGAAATCGCGCGCTGGCTGCGCAGCGAGGACACGCCGATCATCCTCCTCGTCAACAAGGCCGAGGGGAAACAGGGCGAGAACGGCCTGATGGAGAGCTATTCGCTCGGTTTCGACAATCCGATCGCGCTCAGCGCCGAACATGGCGAAGGCGTCGTCGACCTGTTCGACGCGCTGCGCCCGATCGTCGAGGGGTTCGACGCTGCCGAAGCCGAAGCTTTCCCGCCGCCCTCGGACGGCGAAGAGGATGAAGACGCGCCGCTCGGCCCGATGAAACTGGCGATCGTCGGCCGCCCGAATGCGGGCAAGTCGACGCTGATCAACCGCATGATCGGCGAGGACCGCCTGATTACCGGGCCCGAGGCGGGGATTACGCGCGATTCGATCCGCGTCGACTGGCAGTGGGAAAATGACGGCGAGGTTCACGAGATCCAGCTGTTCGACACCGCGGGGATGCGCAAACGTGCCAAGGTGGTCGACAAGCTGGAGAAATTGTCGGTCGCCGACGCACTCCACGCGGTCGATTTCGCCGAGGTCGTCGTGCTGTTGCTCGACGCCACCAAGGGGCTGGAGGCGCAGGATCTGCGCATCGCCGACCGGGTTCTTCAGGAAGGACGCGCGCTGATCGTCGCGCTCAACAAATGGGACGTGGCCGAAGATCCTTCGTCGCTGTATAATGGCGTGCGGGGTGCGCTCGACGACGGGCTGAGCCAGGTCAAGGGCGTCCCTGTGCTCACCATCTCGGGCGCGACGGGCAAGGGGATCGACACGCTTGTCCGCGTCGCCTTTGAACAGCGCGCGATCTGGACCAACCGTGTTTCGACCGCGCGGTTGAACCGCTGGTTCGAGGGCGCGGTGGAAAACAACCCGCCGCCGGCCCCCGGCGGCAAGCGCATCAAGCTGCGCTATATCACGCAGGCGCGGACGCGGCCGCCGACCTTCGTCGTGTTCGGCACTCGCACCGATGCGCTGCCGGGCAGTTACGAACGCTATCTGGTCAATGGCATGCGCAAGGAATTGGGATTTCAGGGCGTACCCGTACGGCTCAACTTCCGCAATTCGCGCAACCCCTATGACGAGTGATGATGGCTGACGAATCGGGTGCGCTGGTCGTCGACGCACGGGGTATGCGATGCCCCTGGCCCGCGCTGCGGCTGGCGCGCGCGATGCGAGGCGCGACCGACGTGCTGCTGATTGCCGACGATCCGCAGGCGGGGCGCGAAGTGGCGGCGCTGGCCGCAGAGCATGGCTGGCGGATTGCAGCCGGAGCCGCGGACCCAAGCGAGGGGCGCTGGCGCGTCCGACGCTGATCCAAAGCGGGACGTTTCGCTGCGCATCGTCGCTGGCACCGTAACGTCTTTTTTACCCAACTTCGCCATGGAGCAGTTGGGACCACGGCCAAATTTGAACACCAAGGGACAAAAGCATTGGACGAAATCCTGGTCGATTGGGATGAGTTTCGCGCCACGCGCACCCAGTTGGGGGCAGCGTTTGTCCGGATTCTCGGCTATTTTCGCGAAGATGGCACCAAATCGGTGGCCGCGATCGAAGAGGCGATGCGCGCCCGCGATGCGCGCGGCCTGGTGATGCCCGCGCACACGCTGAAAAGCGAAGCGCGCCAGTTCGGGGGAGAGAAACTCGGCGCGCTGTCGGAAGATATCGAAATGTTTGCCCGGCGCTGCGTCGAAAGCCAGACCAGCCCCGAGGAATATCTGCCGCGCGTCGTCGAACTGCGCCGCTTGTTTGAAGAGACGCTTGGTGCGCTGGAGCGCGAAGCGAACCCGCTCGTCCAGCGTCGCCCGGCGGGTTTCGGCCGCGCCGTCGGCTACTGACCCAAGCTATTTTTTCGCATCGGTTGGAACTGCCCGCGCGCAAGGCTGCGCCACAGCCATTCGAGCGGGCCGTAGCGATAGCGGTCGAGCCACGGTTTCGACCACAGCAGCATGAGCGCCCACATCGCAATGGACCAGAGATAGAGCGTCCAGCGGCCGACGTCGCCGAAGAAGCCTAACCCATAACCATAGAAGATCGTCGTCATCACGATGCTGGTGCCAAGATAGTTGGAAAAGGCAGCGCGGCCCGTCGCGGCGACGCGGGCGATTCCGACGCTGGCGCCGAGGCGCTGGATCAGCAGGATGAGCAGCGCGGCATAAGCGATCGTCATCATCAACCGCCCCGGCCCCGCCCAGCCCATGAAGGCGTTGACGCCAACGATATAGTCGAAGCCCGATCGCCACTGGAGCCAGCCGACCGGCAGCGTGAGCAGCACGCCAGGGAGCAACCAGCGCCGCGCGGTCCGGCGATAGTCGGCGGCTGTCCACGCCCCGGTGAGGAAGCCGTTGCGGAACAGCGCCATGCCCAGCATCATCAGCGGCAGCGTTTCCCATATCGTCATCAGCACGCCGATGAACGGGTTGATTGCGGTATCGAGTCGCGAATTGAGAATCGGTAGATAGGGGCCGCGATAGAGCGCGAGTTCCTCGGTCACTTCGCCGTCGATCTTGGCATATTCGTCGCGCACGTCGCGCCCGGCCTCGGCCATCGGCGACACGGGGTTGTCGGCGGCGCTGGCGACCGCGAGCTGCGCGCCGAAGAACAGCGACGTCAGCACCGTGCCGAGCGTGAACAGCCCGATTGCCCATTTGATCAGGCGCCGCGCGTCCCAATGGCGAAAGCCGAAGGCGATGCAGCCGACGGCGGCATAAAGGAACAATATGTCGCCCCACCAGATGAAGAAATAATGGCAAAGTCCAAACACGGCGAGCCACGCCATGCGGCGATAATGCACCGTGCTGGGGTCCTGCCCGCCGGATTCGGCGCGGTCGATGATCAGCAGCATGCTCGCCCCGAACAGGATCGAAAAGAGGCCGCGCATCTTGCCGTCGAACAACAGGAAACCGATCGCCCAGGCGGCGATGTCGGACGATGTCTCGCCGCCATAGGCCTTAGGCGAGACATAGGCCATTTCAGGCATCGCAAAGGCGACGATGTTCATCGCCAATATGCCCATCACGGCAAAGCCGCGCATCGCGTCGAGGGTGAGGAGCCGGGTCGGCGCAGTCTCTCGGTCGTCGCTCATAGGCCCTCCACTGTATTATTTACCTATTACAGCTGGCAATTGCCCGGGTCCAGCGGTTAAGTCATTATTGACATCTGTGTCAGTAGTGCTATCTGGACACCATCAGTGATTCGCACGGGAACCGCCATGACCATCCCCACCATCTTCTCCCATCCCGATCGCCAGCCGCAGAAGTTCCGCCCGTTCAAGGCGTTCCAGCACTTCCGCAAGCTGATCAAGGACAAGGAAGACACCGAACAGGTGTTCCACATCTTTGAAAATCTGCCGCGTAAGGGTTTCATGGACGACGCGCGCGCCTTTGTGACAAGCGATTTCGGACGGAAGCTGATGGAAAGCGAACCCTATCTGCCCGACCTGCTCGACGATCACAGCTGGATCGACGAACTGCCCGAGGGCAGCGTCGGCCACGCCTATGTCACGTTCATGCGGCGCGAGGGGCTGTCGGCAGCGGGGCTGGTGGCCGAGGCTGACAAAATGGGCCGCCCCAAGTTCGACGACCAGGTGCAATGGTATGCCAATCGCCTGCGCGACACGCACGACCTGTTCCACATCCTGACCGGCTATGGCCGCGACGCGCTCGGTGAACAATGCGTGCTCGGTTTCACTTACGGCCAGACGGGCAATTACGGCAATTTCTTCATCGCCTATGCCGGTGGTTTTGAAGTGAAGCGCGGTGTGAAAGCCGATGCTCCGGTGTTCGGCGCGATCCGTCAGGGCCAGCGCCACGGCAAGGCCGCGAAAGCGATTATCGAGCAGGATATCCGGGCGCTGCTGGCCGAACCGCTGGACGCGGCGCGCGCGCGGCTGGGGATCGGCGAGCCGACGCTGTATCAGGAAGCGCACCGCGCCTATCGCAGCCGCGGAATTGATCCGTATAATTTCCTGGCGGCGCAGCAGGCCGTCGCGGCTTGAATTAGATCCTCCCTGTCGCGCAGCGATGGGGAGGGGGACCGCTCGCGAAGCGAGTGGTGGAGGAGCGGCGTCATAGCCCCTCCGTCAGCGCTTCGCGCTGCCACCTCCCCATGGCTTCGCCACAGGGAGGCTCTATTTTAGCCTCGCGATCAGCGCCTGTGCGGCCGCCGGGTTGCGGACCTTCGCGCCCGATATGAAGAAGAGATAGACGTCGCGGTCGCCCTTGGCCCAGTCTTTCGCCCGCTTTGCCCACCCGTCGAGCGCCTTGGCGTCGTAGCCCGTTTCGACATCCTCCTCGCTGCGCTGCAACCGCGCATAGGTGAAGTCGGCGGTCTGCTCGTCGATGCACGGAAATTCATCGCTGTCGGCATAGACGATCGCCATATTCCGCTCGCGCAGCATCTCGACAAACGCCGGATCGCGGAAGCTCTCGTGCCGCACCTCGATTGCGTGGCGCAGCGGCAGGCCGTCCTGCGTCTCGGGAAGCAGGTCGAGAAAGCCCGCGAAATCGTCAGGCACGAATTTCTTGGTCGCCATGAACTGCCAGTGGATCGGGCCGAGCCGGTCGCCAAGGCGGGTCAGCCCCTGCGTCAGGAATTTCTCGATCGACGCTGCGCCGTCCACCAGGACTTTGCGGTTGGTCGTAAAGCGTGACGCCTTGACGCTGAACTTGAAGCCGTCGGGCACCGCCGCCGCCCAACTGGCAAAGCTTTCGGGCTTCTGGCTGCCGTAATAGGTGCCGTTGATCTCGATCCCGGTCAGATGCTGACCGGCATATTCGAGTTCGCGCTTCTGCGCGAGGCCGGCGGGGTAGAAGGGGCCGCGCCACGGCTCGAAGGTCCAGCCGCCGATGCCGATATGGATGCTCATGGGCCCCTCTCTTTCCTTTATGCGAGCGCCGCGTCGGCTCCCATCAACGTCGGGAAGAAACCTTCGTGCGCCTCGCGCAGTTCCGCGAGCGTCACTTCGTGGTCGCTATCGGGCAGCTCGAACACGATGCGGTCCTTGATCGTGCGGCCAACGGGATCGACCGGCACGTCGGCGCGGCCCGCAGCGTCGAGGAAGTCGGCGAGGCAGGTGTCGCAGACGGTGACGAGGTAGAGACCCTGATCCTCGCCGAAAAAGCTTTCGGCGACGCCGAAGGGCTGTTCCTCGCTCACTAGCACGCCGATGTTCGATTTCAGCGCCATTTCGGCGAGCGTTACCGCCATGCCGCCGTCGGAGACGTCGTGGCAGGCGGTGATCCAGCCGGAGTTGATCGCGTGGCGGATGAAATCGCCGGTGCGCTTTTCGCAGCGGAGATTCACCTCGGGCGGCGGACCTTCTTCGCGGCCGTGGATTTCGCGCAACCACGCTGACTGGCCCAGATGACCTGCGCGTTCGCCGACCGCGAGCACGATGTCGCCGGTGCGCTTGAAGCCGATGCCGACTGCCTTGTTCAGATCCTCGATCACGCCGACGCCGCCGATTGCGGGGGTCGGCAGGATCGCGCTGCCGCCGCCGGTCGCCTTGGATTCGTTATAGAGGCTGACGTTGCCCGAGACGATCGGATAGTTGAGCGCGATGCACGCCTCTGCCATCCCATCGAGGCAGCCGACGATCTGGCCCATGATTTCGGGGCGCTGCGGGTTCGCGAAGTTCAGGCAATTGGTGATCGCGAGCGGGGTCGCGCCGACTGCGGTGATGTTGCGCCAGGTTTCGGCGACCGCCTGCTTGCCGCCCTCGACGGGGTCGGCGTAGCAATAGCGCGGGGTGCAGTCGGTCGACATGGCGAGCGCGCGGTTGGTGCCGTGGATGCGGACGAGCGCGGCGTCGCCGCCGGTCTGCACCGTGTCGGCGCCGACCTGGCTGTCGTACTGCTCCCAGATCCAGCGGCGGCTGGCGATGTCGGGGGTGCCCATCAACCTCTTGAGGTCGGCGGCAACGTCCTGCGTTTCGGGGACGTTCGTCAGCGCAGGCTGCTTCGGGGTCGGAACGTGCGGACGGTCGTAGAGCGGCGCATCGTCGGCGAGCGGCGCGAGCGGGATGTCGCAGACGATCTCGCCATGATGTTCGAGCACCATGCGCCCGGTGTCGGTGACGGTGCCGATGACCGCGAAGTCGAGTTCCCATTTGTGGAAGATCGCGGCGGCGAAATCCTCGCGGCCGGGCTTCAGCACCATCAACATGCGTTCCTGCGATTCGGACAGCATCATTTCATAGGCTGTCATGCCGGTTTCGCGTTGCGGCACATCGTCCATCTTGAGATGGAGGCCGACGCCGCCCTTCGACGCCATTTCGACCGACGAGGAGGTCAGGCCCGCGGCGCCCATGTCCTGGATCGCGACGATCGCATCGGACGCCATCAATTCGAGGCACGCCTCGATCAGCAGTTTTTCGGTGAAGGGGTCGCCGACCTGTACCGTCGGGCGTTTTTCCTCGGCATCCTCGCCGAAGTCCGCGCTCGCCATCGTCGCGCCGTGGATGCCGTCGCGGCCGGTTTTCGACCCGACATAGACGATCGGATTGCCGACGCCCGATGCAGCCGAATAAAAGATCTTGTCCTGTTCGGCGACGCCGACGGTCATCGCGTTGACGAGGATATTGCCGTCATAGGCCTTGTGGAAATTGACCTCGCCGCCGACGGTGGGGACGCCGACGCAATTGCCATAGCCGCCGATGCCGTGGACGACGCCCGAGATGAGGTGCTTCATCTTCGGATGATCGGGGCGGCCGAAGCGCAGCGCGTTGAGGTTCGCGACCGGACGCGCGCCCATCGTGAACACGTCGCGCAAAATGCCGCCGACCCCGGTCGCCGCGCCCTGATAGGGTTCGATATACGACGGGTGGTTGTGGCTCTCCATCTTGAAGATCGCGGCGAGCTTCTTGCCGTCCGGCCCTTCGCCGATGTCGATCACCCCGGCATTTTCGCCGGGGCCACAGATCACCCAAGGCGCCTCGGTCGGCAGTTTCTTCAAATGAAGGCGCGAGCTTTTATAGCTGCAATGTTCGGACCACATGACCGAAAAGATGCCGAGTTCGACAAGGTTCGGTTCGCGCCCGATCGCGGCGAGGACGCGATCATATTCCTCGGGCGAAAGCCCATGCTCGGCGACGATTTCGGGGGTGATGGCGGGCGATGGCTGAGTCATGGCGCGCCTTTAGCGACACCAGCGCAAAACGAACAGACCCCATGATGCGAAAACATCATGGGGTCTGCGGTCGAAACGAGGGATTAGCGCGAAGCGAGCGTGGTCGTCTCGGCCTTGAGCGGCTCGACGTCGCGCAGCGTGAAGCTCACCTGCTGCGAACCGACGGTGCCGCGGACGCGGTGACTGCCGACGCGCAGCGTGAACGGCTTGCCGGTGCGTTCCTCGACGCCGCTGATCACGCGGGTGTCGCCGACCTGCTTGACGGTATAGCTGTACGTCGCGCCTTCATGCTCGAAACGCTTGGTCGCTGCGTCCTTTGCGATCGCTACCGACGGCACCAGCGCGAGCAGGCCGAGGACGGGAAGAATGATCTTTTTCATGATGCAAGTCCTTGTCTATTGAACAAAACTTGCCTTCGAGCCCCTCTCTTCTTGTGCGGTGCAGCATGACTGGCGATGCGAGCGCCAGCAATTGCAAAAAACGGAATTGTGATTGCGCTGCGTGATGGGGGTCAGCGGCTTTCGGGCCACCAAGCGAGCACGGCCCACGCCGCAGCGCCGGCAGCAAACCCCGTCGCGAACGTGCCCCAGGCGATGTCGAGCAAGGTTACCTTGGTCGACCAGATTTTCATCGTCGCATGGTTGGTGAGGTCATAGGTCATGTAGCAGAAGAAACCGAATAGCGCGCCCCATTGCGCCGCGACCTGCCATTTGCCCGCCGCCAGCGCGGGTGCGATCGCGAAGATCTGGATGCCCAGCATGTAGAGCGCATAAAATATGAGGGCAGGCGCCGGACGCCATCCATCCATCAGCAGCGCCCCGATTTCGGGGCGATAGATTTTTGCCACCATGATGCGCAGCCACAGGGCATCGAGGATGCCGAAGATGATCGCGGTGGCGGCATAGCTGGCGACGAATTGCTGGGTCATCACGAAACTCTGGCGGCGGTGGTCGTGCTGGCGCGACGACCGGCGCCCGCCCATGCTGCGGCGACAGCGATCAGCGCATAGGCGGCCAGCATCGTTGCCGGGATCGCGAGCGAATAGACGGGCGCCTTCGGCCCGAACCAGTCGACCGCTTGGGCCAGCAGGAGCAAGCCGACCAGCGCCCACAGCCGCCCGTCGCCCCGCGGCGCATCGGTCCGGCGCGCATAATAAAATATGGCGCCGCCGATCAGCACAATCTCCAGCGGCATCGCTATCAGCGGATGATCCCACAGGCCGAGTCCGAACTTCGGCGGTGCGCCATAGAGGGTCAGGTCGGGAATATGGACGAGCAGGTCGATAAACCAGTGCGATGCGACGACCAGCGCGGCGCCGATCGCCGCAGCTTTTCGCCGGGTGGCGAACCCGACGACCGCGCCGAAAGCCGCCGCCCAGATCAAGGTCCCGAGCAGGCTGTGCGTGTAGGGCATATCGTGAAGGTCCATCGGGTTCATCGCTGTGATGCCGGGGACGATCCGCATCGCCTCGATCCCCGGGACCAGCAGCACCGCAAAACCGATGTCGACGATCTGCGCGGCAACGAACAAGGTGCCGAGCCCCGCCGCCCCCGGACGGGCTGCGGCGATCAGCGCCGGGGCGAAATGGCCGATGAACATGGCGCCAGCCTATCGCGGCGCGGGTTGGCGTCAAGCTTGACCGCACTTGACCGCGGGGGGGCGAAGGGGCCAAAGCAGGAGCATGACGGACACCCTCGACCCCGCCGCCGCTGACATCGCATCGCTCTCGTTTGAAGCCGCGATGGGCGAACTGGAGACGATCGTGCGGCGGCTTGAAAGCGGCGACGTCAGTCTGGAGGAATCGGTGGCGCTTTATGAACGCGGTCACGCGCTGCGCGGTCATTGCGAGGCGCGGCTCGCCGCCGCGCAGGCGCGGATCGAGCAGGTCAGCTTCGGCGCCGACGGTCGCCCGGCCGGGACCACATCCTTCGGCGAAAGCTGATCCGCCATGGCGTCCGTCGACAGCGATATTTCGCGCGGAACGCAATTGCTGCTGAGCACCCAGGCCGAGGTGGTCGAGGGGATCGACCGGCTGTTCGACCAGTTGCTGCCCGTCCCCGCCGATCCGCGCGGTCCGCTTTACGAAGCGATGCGCTACGCCGCGATTGCCGGGGGAAAGCGGCTGCGCCCGTTGCTGGTTCGCGCCGCGGGCGACCTGTTCCACGTCGATCGCGCGCTGACGCTGCGGGTCGGCGCGGCGGTGGAGGCGATGCACGTCTATTCGCTGATCCACGACGACCTGCCGTGCATGGATGATGACGACATGCGCCGCGGCAAGCCGACGGCGCACAAGGCGTTCGGCGAGGCGACCGCGGTGCTCGCGGGCGATTCGCTCCATGCGCTCGCGTTTGAATGGCTTTGCGATCCGCTGACCAGTGCCGATCCGTTCGTGCGCGGTGAGCTTTGCTGCGAACTTGCGCGCGCCGCCGGTCCCGCAGGTATGGCGGGCGGGCAGATGATGGACCTCGCCGCCGAAACCGCCAATTTCGACCTGCCGACGGTGACGCGGCTCCAGCAACTCAAGACCGGCGCGCTGATCGCCTTTTCGGTCGAGGCAGGCGCGATCCTGGCGCGCATCCCGCCCGACAGCCGCACGCCGCTGCGCGGCTATGCCCGCGACATCGGCCTGGCGTTCCAGATCGCTGACGACATCATGGATGTCGAGGGCGACGAGCAACTCGCGGGCAAGGCGCTGCACAAGGACGAAGCGGCGGGCAAGGCCACCTTTGTAACGCTGATGGGACTGGAACGCGCGCGCGAACAGGCGACGTTGCTTGTCGAACAGGCCATCCAGCATCTGGCGGGGTTTGGCGCAGAAGCCGCGCTGCTCCGCGCCATCGCGCGCTATGTCGTGGAAAGGGATCGTTGATGCGGGTGGGGGTTTATCCGGGCACGTTCGATCCGATCACGCTCGGCCATATGGACATCATCCGGCGCGGCGCGAAGCTGGTCGACCGGCTGGTCATTGGCGTAACGACGAACATCACCAAATCGCCGATGTTCGACGATGACGAACGCATCGCAATGGTGAAGGCAGAAGTCGCCGGGCTGGGCGGCGATATCCGGGTCGTCGGCTTCAACTCGTTGCTGATGGACTTTGCGGAGCGCGAGGGCGCGAGCGTCATCGTCCGCGGACTGCGCGCCGTCGCCGATTTCGAGTATGAATATCAGATGGCGGGGATGAACCAGCAATTGAACGACCGGATCGAAACGGTTTTCCTGATGGCCGACGTCGGACTCCAGCCGATCGCGTCGCGGCTGGTCAAGGAAATTGCGATCTTTGGTGGCGACATCCAGAAATTCGTGACGCCGTCGGTGCGCGATGCCGTCGTCGCGCGCATCGCCGAGCGGGGCCTGCTCCAGGGCGATCGTTGATATGTGAAACGTCGCCGGCGCGCCGAATAAGCGAACAGCGATCATTGAGCGTTCAGCTTTTTCCGGCTACGGCGCGCCATCGGGGCGCAAATCCAGTTTATAGTCTAAAGGCCGATCCAGCATGAAATCATCCTTCCGCCCCTTGGTTCTTACCGTGATGGCGTTCGGCCTTGCAGGCGCGACCATCGCGCAGGAGGCGCCGCCCGCGCCCGCGCCGAACCCCGAAGAAAGCCAGCCCGCGCCGCCGGAAAGCCCGGCCCCGGCGCCGGTGGACGCGCCGCCCGCAGCGTCTGCGGCGACCGACGCACCCGCCGCGACCGAAGTCCCTGCGGTGCCCGCGATGACCCCCGACCAATATATCGGCAATCCCGAATATATGCTCAATATCGACCTGTCGACGGGCGGGCGGGTCGTGATCCAGCTCTATCCCAACGTCGCGCCCAACCATGTCGACCGGCTGAAACAGCTAGCGCGCGCCGGCTTTTATGACGGGGTGAAATTCCACCGCGTCATCGACGGCTTCATGGCGCAGACGGGCGATCCGACGGCGACGGGGCAGGGCGGCTCGCAGCTTCCCGACCTCAAGGCCGAATTCAACGTCACGCCGCACCTGCGCGGCACATTGTCGATGGCGCGCGCCGAGAGCGAGGACAGCGCGAACAGCCAGTTTTTTATCATGCTCCAGCCGCGCTTCGCGCTCGACCGTCGCTACACCGCCTTCGGCCGTGTCGTGTCGGGGATGCAATATGTCGACGCGATCCAGAAGGGCGAGCCGCCGGCGGTGATGTCGCGCATGGTCCAGGTGTCGGTCGCGGCCGACAACAAGCCGGTGCCGCCGGCGTCGGCGCTGGTCGAAGCGGTTCCCGCGCCGACGGCCGCACCGACCGTCGACGAACTCAACGCCCCGATCAACCCGTAAGCGCGAGGGCGCGCCCGCCGGAATCGGACCCCAGCCATGCGCGTCGACGCCTTTGATTTTGAATTGCCGAACGAGCGCATAGCGCTCCGTCCGGCCCGCCCGCGCGATTCGGCGCGGATGCTGGTCGTCGATGGCGACCGGATCGTCGATGCGGGCGTCGGCGACCTGCCGCAATGGCTGCGCCCCGGCGACTGCCTCGTCTTTAACGACACGCGTGTCATCCCGGCGCAGCTCGAGGGCCGTCGCGGCGACGCCAAAATCGGCGCCACGCTCCACAAGCGGATCGACCTCCGCCGCTGGCAGGCGTTCGTCCGCAACGCCAAACGGCTGCGCGTTGGCGAGACGGTCGATTTCGGGGCGGGGGTCATGGCGCTGGCCGAACAACGCTTGCCCGACGGCAGCTTCGTCCTTGCCTTCGCCGGCGACGAACCAGTCGAAGTGCTGCTCGAACGCGCAGGGACGATGCCGCTGCCACCCTATATCGCCGGCAAACGCGCGACCGACGATGCGGACCGCGCCGATTACCAGACGATGTTCGCGCGCGAAGATGGCGCGGTCGCGGCGCCCACCGCGGCGCTGCACTTCACGCCCGAGCTGCTGGCCGCGCTGGCCGCGGCCGGCGTCGGGACCCAAACGCTGACACTGCACGTTGGCGCGGGCACCTTCCTGCCGGTAAAAGCCGACCATACCGAAGATCATGTCATGCATGCCGAGTGGGGACGGATCGACGCCGATACCGCGGACCGGCTCAATGCGGTGCGCGCCGCGGGCGGCCGCGTGATCGCGGTGGGCACCACCAGCCTCCGGCTGCTGGAAAGCGCGGCACGCGACGACGGTATCATCGCGCCTTTCGCGGGGGATACGGCGATCTTCATCACGCCCGGCTATCGTTTCAAGGCCATCGACGGGCTGATGACCAATTTTCACCTGCCGCGATCGACCCTGTTCATGCTGGTCAGCGCTCTGATGGGGCTTGATGTGATGCAGTCGGCCTATGCCCACGCGATCCAGGATCATTATCGTTTCTATAGCTACGGTGACGCGAGCCTGTTGCTGCCGGAAAAGCGCGGCTGACCATCTTTGCGCGGCGCGCGGGTCGACAATCCTTGTCCGCGGTCAAGCCATTCAAAAATGGCCTGTTCGGACAGACCCTTAGATATTTACACTATCGCAATGCCTTGTCGGCATAGCGGCAGGACTGTGGGGATCAGCTGAAGAGTTTATTGGATGGAATTGCCATCGCGGATCGAGTCCGGCGACCGGGTAGAGAGTGTCGAAGACGTCCCGCGCGGCTTCTTTGGCGTTCTGGGCGCGCGGATCGGCAAACAGCGCGGCGACGCCGCGCCGAACCTGCACACCCACGAAGCATTGGCGCTCCTCCAGAATTATGAGGAAAGCGGCCAGGGATGGTTCTGGTCGACCGATGCCAAGGGGCGGCTAACCTATATCACCGATTCGGTGGCCCGATTGATGGGGCGGACAAGCGGCGCGCTGCTTGGTACGCCGCTTGTCGACCTGTTCCTGCCCGTCGACAGCCATGGCGAACGCCAGCGCACGCTGCCATTCCTGTTGACCCGGCAGTCCAAGTTTGAGCAGCTGCCGCTGCGCAGCGCCTTTGAGGGCGACGATCGTTGGTGGGCGATTTCGGGCCGGCCGCAGTTCGACGCGGCGGGCAAGTTCACGGGCTATCGCGGCAGCGGCACCGACGTCACCGCGCAGCGCCGATCGGCCGAGGATGCCTCGCGCCTTGCGCTCTATGATTCGCTGACCGGGCTCGCCAACCGCTTCCACATCTCGAAAAAGCTCGACGCGACGCTTGCAGCCTTCGCGCAGCAGCAGCGGTCGTGCGCGATCATGCTGCTCGACCTCGACCGTTTCAAGCAGGTCAACGACACGCTCGGCCACCCGGCGGGCGATGCGCTGTTGAAACAGGTCGCCGAACGCTTGTTGAAGATCGTCGGGGACAAGGAAATGGTGAGCCGCCTTGGCGGCGACGAGTTCCAGATCATCCTTCCCGACATCGAAGATCGCGGCAAGCTGGGTGACATGGCGGCCGATATCATCGCCAGCCTGTCGCAGCCCTATTCGGTCGAGGGAAGCCGCTGCATCATCGGTGCGTCGGTGGGCGTGGCGATCGCGCCGTTCGATGGCCTCAGCAGCGACGATCTGGTCCGCAACGCCGATCTTGCGCTTTATGCCGCAAAGGGGAATGGCCGCGGCCGCTTCGCCTTTTATTCGAGCGACCTGCACCAGGCGGCCGAAGACCGGCGCGTGCTCGAAGAAGATCTGCGCGATGCGCTCGCGCGCGGCGAAATCGAGCTTGGTTACCAGCCGGTCGTCAATTCGCGGTCGGACATGGTGACCGGGGTCGAGGCGCTCGTGCGCTGGACGCACCGCGAACGCGGACGGATTTCGCCCGGCGTGTTCATTCCGATCGCGGAGGAAGCCAATCTGATCTGGCCGCTTGGCGAATGGGTGCTTCGCAAGGCGTGCGAGGATGCGGCGCGCTGGCCGGGCGATATGCGGGTCGCGGTCAATGTCTCGCCGATCCAGTTCGCGAACCCCGACCTGCCAAAGGTCGTTGCGAACGCACTGGCAGCGACCGGACTGGCGCCTGACCGGCTGGAACTGGAAATTACCGAAAGCGTGTTCCTTGCCGATTCGGCGGAAACCAGCCGGATGTTCGACGCGCTGAAGAATCTGGGCGTCCGCCTGGCGCTGGACGATTTCGGAACGGGCTATTCGTCGCTCGGCTATCTGCAATCGGCGCCCTTCGACAAGATCAAGATCGACCAGAGCTTTGTCCGCGATGCGACGATTCCGGGGTCGCGCAACGGCGCGATCATCGCCGCGATCGTCGCGCTTGCCGAGGCGCTCGACATGGAAACGACCGCCGAAGGCATCGAATCGCTCGACCAGCTCGACCTGGTTCGCAAGCTGAACGTCAGCCACGTCCAGGGCTATGTCTACAGCAAGGCCGTCCCGCACGATGAGCTGCTGGCACATGCCGAGGCGGGGTCGTGGACGATCAAGCCGACGGGACCGGCGCGCCAGCGCAACGATCGTTTCTCGTTGTTCCGCAAGGTCGGGGCAATCCACGACAACCATCGTTACGGCGTGGTCATCCGCAACCTGTCCGCGACCGGCGCCTTTATCGAGGGGATATTGGATGTTCCCGTCGGCACGCGCTTCGTCATTGATTTCGGCGAGGGGCAGCTGGTGACCGCGACCGTCCGCCGGTCGATGAAGCATCAGCAGGGCGTCGAGTTTGAACAGACGATGGTCAGCGACGGCAATGGCGGGCTTTGCACGCGGCACCGCGTGTCGCCCTATCTGATCGCGGCCGCGGCGCAGCAGACGAGCGCGCTCGCGCTGCCGTCATTCACGACCACCGCCGACTGGAAGGCGGCCTGACCCGGAACCCTGCCGACGCTGGATCGTATTATCTCCGATCGTTCACCCACGGAGACCGACATGACCGAAACAAAAATCTTCGCCCGGCTCAAGGCTGACCACGACCGCCACCGCGAACTGCTCGACCGCATCGACGCGACGCAGGGCGACAGCGACGAGCGACGCTATTTGTTCGAGACGTTTCGCGTGGAGGTGACCGCGCACGCCGCATCCGAAGAAATGTCGCTTTATGCGACGATGCTGGCGAACCCGGACCTGCGCGATGAAGCGCAGCACAGCGTCGCCGAGCATAAGGAGATCGAAGATTTCCTGACCGAACTTTACGAAATGGACTTCTCCTCGACGGGCTGGCTGACCCGCTTTCGCACGATGAAGGATCGCTACCTCCATCACATCGACGAGGAAGAGGAAGAGATGTTCCCGGAGGCCGAAAAGGGCTTGTCCGATACGAAGAAGCGCGAGCTGATCAAGATTTTTGAAAAGGAAAAGCCGAAGGAAAAGGCAAAGGCGGCAGCCGAAGAGCCGTCGAGTGAGGAAGCCAGGGCCTGATCGCCCACCTCGACTTTTGAACCGCGCGCGGTCATAGGCGCGCGCCATGACCGACAGATTCGCCTTTTCGATCGCCGCGACCGATGGCGTCGCACGCACCGGCGTGATCCGGATGCAGCGCGGCGAAATCCGAACGCCCGCGTTCATGCCCGTCGGCACCGCCGCGACGGTCAAGGCGATGCGCCCTGCCGAAGTGCGCGCCACCGGCGCGGACATCATACTTGGCAACACCTATCACCTGATGCTGCGTCCGACCGCGGAGCGCATGGCACGGCTGGGCGGCCTCCATAATTTCATGGGCTGGGACCGGCCGATCCTGACCGACAGCGGCGGCTATCAGGTGATGAGCCTGTCGGCGTTGACCAAACAGAGCGAAGAGGGCGTGGCGTTCAAGAGCCACCTCGACGGGTCGCGCCATATGCTGACCCCCGAACGCTCGATGGAAATCCAGCGCCTGCTCGGCAGTGACATCGTGATGGCGTTCGACGAATGCCCGCCGAACGGCGTCGATGCCCAGCGCGCCGAGGAAAGCATGGAGCGTTCGATGCGCTGGGCCGCGCGCAGCCGCGCCGGTTTCGACGCGGGCGACGACCATGCCGCGCGATCTGCGCTGTTCGGCATCCAGCAGGGATCGCTCGACGAGAAATTGCGCGCGCGCTCGGCGGCGGCGCTGACCGACATCGGGTTCGACGGCTATGCGATCGGCGGACTCGCGGTGGGGGAGGGGCAGGCGGCGATGTTCGGCGTCCTCGATTATGCCCCCGGCCAGCTTCCCGCCGACAAGCCGCGTTATCTGATGGGGGTCGGCAAGCCTGACGACCTGGTCGGCGCGGTGGCGCGCGGGGTCGATATGTTCGATTGCGTGCTGCCGACGCGCTCGGGCCGCAACGGGCAGGCCTTTACCTGGGATGGTCCGCTGAACATACGCAACGCGAAATTTGCCGAGGATCAGGCACCGCTCGATGCGTCATGCGGTTGCCCGGTATGCGCGACCTGGTCGCGTGCCTATCTGCACCATCTTGTGCGTTCGGGCGAAATGCTGGGGGCGATGCTGATGACGCAGCACAATCTGCATTTCTATCAGGACTTGATGCAGGGGATGCGCGGTGCGATCGGCGCGGGGATGTTTGCAACGTTCCAGCGCGATTTTGATGCGCGATATCGGCGCTGACGTCAGTCGAGCTTGCTCAGCAAATCCAGCAAGGATTGCGGAATCGTCTCGTCCACCGTGGTTTCATAGGCGCGGCGCAGGGCGCCGTTGACGTCCTGCCCCTTGGCGGGAGATTTTTTTTCCGCGTTCTTGCCCAAGGCTTCGCCGCGCGGCGAACCGGATTTAGACGACATTATGGGGGCATCCGCTGGACATGGGACCTTTTGCTAACCGCGCGTGAACCAAAGAGCAATGGTGCGTTTGTTTCTTCCCCATGAAACCAATTTGCGGCTAAATCGTTCCATAACGTCGAAATATATCGGATGCGGGCGGGAAGGCGCGGGAAAATGTCCCTTTTCAGGGCGGTCCGTCCCCTGTTTCGTCACTTTCAGGAGGTAGAATATGTCATTGGGTCAGTCGGTTGCGCCGCATCTTCCTTATCTGCGGCGTTATGGCCGGTCCATTTCGGGCAGCCAGCAGAGCGGCGATATGCTGGTCGCCCGACTGCTTGAAACGCTGGTCGCGAATCCGGGCGCCGTCGACACCAGTGCCGATTTGCGCATCCAGCTTTATCGCATGGTGCATGACAATTTCGGACTGATCGCGGAACAGGCCGCGGCAAGCGACGAAGGTGCGCGGACCGAAATTGCGATCGCCGACGCGCGGCTGCGCCGTATCCCCTCGCTCGCCCGCCAGGCCTTGCTGCTGACCGCCGTCGAGGGTTTCAATTTCGAGGATACGGGGCGGATCATCGGCCGCGACGTCGAAACGGTGCGCGCGCTGATTGCCGATGCGACCGACGAAATCGACCGCCAGACGCGCGCGCGCATCCTGATCATCGAGGATGAACCGATCATCGCTATGGACATCGAAATGATCGTCCGCGAACTCGGCCACGACGTCGTTGGCGTCGCGACGACGCACCGCGAAGCGGTTGACGAGGCGCAAAAGCATCAACCCGGCCTCGTGCTCGCCGACATCCAGCTTGCCGACAACAGCTCGGGGATCGAGGCGGTGCAGGAAATCCTGGCCGACCTCCAGGTTCCCGTCATCTTCATTACCGCTTTTCCGGAACGGCTGCTCACCGGCGACCGGCCCGAACCGGCTTTCCTGCTCACCAAACCGTACCAGCCTGCGACGCTGCGCGCGGCGATTTCGCAGGTGCTGTTCTTCGACGAAAGCACGATCCCGGCCTGAACCATCTTTTGCAACGGCGGGGTTGCGACGTTGCGGGTGCCGGGCGATAGCGGCCGACGATGACACTCGTGGACGCTTCCAGCCGCCAGTCGGCGCTCGACCGGCTCACCGCGCACGCGCCCTTCCTTGCGCGGCTCGCCGAACTATACCCCGATGAGGTGGCGCAATATCTCGTAGATGGCACCGATGCCGCGCTTGCGGCGGTCGCCGTACCGTCAGTCGACGACGACGTCATGCGAACGCTGCGCCAGTGGCGCGGCCGCATGGCGCTGCTTCTCGCGTTGGGTGACCTGTCCGGCGAACATGATGTCCCGACGACAACACGGCTCTTGTCGGACTTTGCCGACCGTGCGTGCGATGCCGCGCTTGCTGCGGCTTTTGCCGAACGCGTGCCGGGCGAGCCGCCGCGCGGCCTGTCGGTCATCGCGCTCGGCAAACTGGGCAGCCACGAACTCAATTATTCGTCGGACATCGACCCGATCCTGATCTTCGATCCCGAAACGCTGCCGCGCCGCGCACGCGACGATCCGGGCGAGGCCGCGGTGCGGATCGCCCGGCGGATGACCGAAATCCTGTCGGCGCGCACTGGCGACGGCCATGTGCTGCGCGTCGACCTCCGCCTCCGCCCGCATCCCGAAGTGACGCCGATCGTGCTCCCCGAAAGCGCGGCCATTTCCTATTATGAATCCGAAGCGCTCGCGTGGGAGCAGGCCGCCTTCATTCGCAGCCGCGCTTCGGCCGGGGACCGCGCGCTGGGCGAGGGCTTTCTTGCGGCGATCCAGCCGTTCATCTGGCGGCGCAGCCTCGATTTCCGGCAATTGAAGGAAATCGGCGCGATGAGCGACCGGATTCGCGACCATTTTGCGCAAGGCCAGGCGTTCGGTCCCGGTTTCGACCTGAAACGCGGGCGCGGCGGCATTCGCGAGATCGAGTTTTTCGCGCAGGTTCACCAGCTGATCTATGGCGGGCGCGACCCGTCGCTGCGCGTTCCCGCGACGCTCGACGCGCTCGCCGCGCTCGCTGCGGCGGGGCGGATCGAGCCAGAGGTCGCCGATCGGCTGTCGGGCCATTACGCGACGCTGCGCCGCATCGAACATCGACTGCAAATGATCGAGGATCAGCAGACGCACAGCCTGCCGACGCAACCGGCCGCGCTCGATTGCGTCGCGCGGCTGGACGGCGAGGCCGACGGTGCGGGGCTGCTTGCGGTGCTCGAACCCGTCGTGACCGACGTCGGCGTCTGCTACGACCGGCTGGTCTCCGAACGCGCGGCGACGAGGGGCCTCCCGCGCGACGAAGGCGGATTGGCGGCCGAATTGATCGTGGCGGGATTCGATCCGCCCGATGCCGCGCTGCGCACGATCGCCGAATGGCGCGGCGGCAAGCTGCGCGCGCTGCGAAGCCCGGCGGCGCAGGGCGCGCTCGAAACGGTGCTGCCCGAACTGGTCAAGGCGCTGGGGGCAGCGCCCGACCCGCAAGCGACCCTGCTGCGCTTCGACAAGCTGGTCGGCGGGCTGCCGAGCGCGGTGGGCTTTTTCCACCTGCTCGCGGCGCAACCCGACCTCGCTAAAATCGCGACGCGGACGCTTTCGCTCGCCCCGACGCTGGCCGAGGCTTTGGCTGCGCGCGTCGAACTGATCGAAGGGCTGATCGACAAGCGCGCGTTCGAGGCCCCGGCGAACAAGGCGGAGCTGCGGGCCGAATGGGCGCCGGGCCTGGCGGGGCTCGATTATGAACGGTTGCTCGACCGGGTGCGCGACCGCGTTGGCGAACGGCGCTTTGCCTATGGCGTGCAACTCATCGCGGGGGCGACCGACCCGCTAGCGATCGCGTGCGGTTATTCCGACCTGGCCGAAGCCGCGCTGCAAGTGCTCGCCGATGCGACGGTCGCCGAATTTGTCCAGGCGCACGGCCGTGTCCCGGACAGCGAACTCGTCGTGCTCGCGCTTGGCCGGCTCGGTGGACGGGCGTTGACGCATGCGTCGGACCTCGATCTCATCTACCTGTTCACCGGCGACCATCTCGCCGAATCGGACGGACCGCGGCCGCTCGGCGCGACGACCTATTACAACCGCCTCGCGCAGCGCGTGACTGCGGCGATGTCGGTGCCGACCGCGGCGGGCAAGCTTTACGACGTCGACACGCGGCTGAGGCCGCAGGGCGCGCAGGGTCCGCTGGTGGTTACGCTCGACAGCTTTGAACGCTACCAGCGCGAAGAGGCGTGGACGTGGGAACATATGGCACTCCTCCGCGCGCGGCCTGTCTATGGTTCGGATGCCGCGATGGCGGAGTTTCGGCAGATTATCGGCGCGCTGCTCGCCACGCCGCGCGATGTGGATCGGCTGGCCGCCGACGCCGCGGCGATGCGAGACAAGATCGCGGCGCATAAACCTGCGCAGGGTGCGCTCGACATTAAGGGTGGTCCTGGCGGTCTCGTAGACCTCGAATTTGCGATGCAGGTGACGCAGCTTGCCAGTGGCCGGTGCCATGATCCGAATATCGCGGCCGCGCTGGCGTGCCTGAAGGCGGCAGGACTGGCACCGCCCGAGGTTTGCGACGCGCACGGCCTGCTCGCGCGGATGCTTGTCATGCTGCGGCTGACCGCGCCCGAGGGCGAGCCCCCCACCGCCGCGGCGCGGCAACTCGTCGCTGCCGCATGTGGCGAACCCGGCTGGCCGCAACTGCTTGCCGCGCACGACGCAGCGCGGCAGGAGATTGCCAACTGGTGGGCCTCGATTCGGCCCGCCGCCCCCGCGCAGCAGGAGACAGGATCATGAGCGGCCCCCAAATAGGCGATGCGATTCCCGCGGTCACGCTTCTCGATGCCGACGGTGCGGTGATCGACCTCGCCGCGATGAACGGCGCACCGCTGGTTGTCTATTTCTATCCCAAGGCGGATACGCCGGGCTGCACGACCGAGGCGCAGGACTTTACCCGGCTAGCGCCCGAATTTGCGCATCTGAATGCGCAGGTCCTCGCCGTATCGCGCGATGCGCCGGCCAAGCTTTGCAAGTTTCGCGACAAATATGGCCTGACCGTGCGCCTTGCCTCCGACGAGGATGGCACGGGGTGCGAGGCGTTCGGTACCTGGGTCGAAAAGCAGAATTACGGGCGGACCTACATAGGGATCGATCGGTCGACCTTCCTGTTCGGCGCCGACGGCAAACTCGCCAAGGAATGGCGCAAGGTGCGCGTCAAAGGCCATGCCGACGCTGTGCTGGAGGCGGCAAAAGCACTTTGACATGTCGACGCTGGGCGATGCCGCACGCGCGGTTCTGCTGACGCCGGACCCGCATGAAAAGCGCCGCGCGGCGCGCGGACTTGCGCGCGCGTGGCGGCGCGGTGACCTGGAGCATCGCTGCGACACGCCGATGCCCGACCGTCCGGCGTGGCCCGCGGCGCCCGAATTGCTGCCCCCCAATGCGATGCCACGGCGCGGCAAGGGTGGTTCGGCGCGCGGTCGGATCGCGCTGCTCCACGCACTCGCGCATATCGAATTTGTCGCGATCGACCTGGCGGTCGATCTGATCGGCCGCTTCGGCGCGGAATTTCCGCGCGCATTCGTCGACGACTGGATCGCGGTCGCCGCTGACGAGGCGATGCACTTCGCGCTGCTCGACCGGCGCCTGCGCCAGTTTGGCAGTTTTTACGGGGACCTTCCCGCGCACGCCGGTTTATGGGAATCGGCAGAAGTTACGGCCGACGATGCGCTGGCGCGCCTTGCGATCGTTCCGATGGTGCTGGAGGCGCGCGGGCTCGACGTCACGCCGTCAACCGTCGCGCGCTTCCGTGCCGTGGGCGACGAGACATCGGCGAAGATTTTATCGCGTATTTACAACGACGAAATTCGCCATGTGCGCGCCGGCACAGACTGGTTCGGCTGGAAGTGCGACGAAAGGGGATTCAATGTCGTTGAAACGTGGCACGCCCTTGTGAAATCGCGTTTTCGCGGCGCGTTGAAGCCTCCGTTCAACGACTCGGCGCGCCACGACGCCGGTTTAACGCAAGAATTCTACGCTGTTATTGCTTCGTAAGGATTGGAACAGCACACAGGCTTCCGCGGGGGATGAGCAATCATCCAAACCAAGAAACACCGGCACCAAGGCCCATTTTCGGACTTTGGCGACATGGCAAACGCGGGGTCGTATTTTGATAAACACTCTTCTGACGCAGAAGTTGCAGCAAGTCGCGATTCTCTGTGCGGCAGCATGTTTCGGACTGGCGACGCCCGCCGTCCACGCCGCCGAAACCAGTGCCGACGCCGGCATTATCGCTCCCGATGAACCCGATGATGACAGCTTCACCGCGGGCGTTCCGTCGGCCGGCGAAGACAGCGAAGCCCGCGCGATTTTCCAGGCGTGGAAGCGCCTCGACACCGGCCTGACCGCCTCGATCGGCGTTGCGGTGCCGTCGCGCCGCCCGATCGACAAGATGTCGCTTTCATCCTCCTATGGCATGCGCGTCCACCCGGTTACCGGCAAGGTTGCGCGCCACAATGGCATCGACATTCCGGCGCCGCACGGCACCCCGATTTACGCGACCGCCGACGGCATCGTCGGCCGCGCCCAGCGTCTCGGCGGCTATGGCAATTATGTCGAAGTCGAACATGGCAATGCCATCCAGACGCGCTACGGCCACATGTCGTCCTATGTCGTGACGCCCGGCCAGTCGGTGAAGAAGGGCGATGTCCTCGGTTTCGTCGGCTCGACCGGCCGTTCGACCGGCAACCACCTCCATTATGAAGTCCGCATCGAAGGCGCGCCGGTCAATCCGATGCCGTTCGTCCGGTCGGACCAGATGGCGATCGCCGCGATCACGGGCAAGAATGTCGCGATGGGCGGTCCCGAATAACAAGCTTAACCGGGTCGGAGAGGAGGGGCGCCAGGCGGGTCAACCGTCGCGGCGCCCTTTTCATTTGGAATAAAGCGCCTATCTAGCGTTCATGGCCTCGCAGCTTTCCGATATCACCCTGTCGCCCGCCGCCGCCGCGCGCGTTCGTTGGATCGCCAACCGAAAGGGCGACGCCGACGCGGCGCTGCGCCTCGCCGTCGATGGCGGCGGCTGTTCGGGCTTCACCTATCGTTTCGGGCTGGCCGACGACATCGACGCCGATGACATTGTGACCGAAACCGACGGGGTGAAACTGGTCGTCGACCCGGTCAGTATCGACCTGGTCCGCGGCTGCATCGTCGATTTTGTCGATTCGCTCGGCGGATCGTCGTTCAAGGTCGAAAATCCGAACGCGGCATCGGGCTGCGGGTGCGGGTCGAGCTTCTCTATCTGACATCTTTCGCAGCGGCGTGCTTGCTGCCATAGCAAGCCGATGAAAATCGCGACCTTCAACATCAACGGGATCAAGGCCCGTCTACCGCGCCTTGTCGAATGGCTGGAAGAAACCCAGCCAGATATCGCCTGTTTGCAGGAACTGAAATCGAGCGACGAGACGATGCCGACCAAGGAGATCGAGGCGGCGGGCTATGGTTTCCTCTATCACGGCCAGAAAGGGTTCAACGGCGTCGCCATCCTTGCCAAGGGCGCAGACCCGGTCGAGGTGCAGCGCGGGCTGGCGGGCGAAGCCGAGGATGAGCAGTCGCGCTATCTGGAGGCCGATGTCCATGGCATCCGCGTCGCGTCGATCTACCTTCCCAACGGCAACCCGCAACCGGGGCCAAAATTCGACTATAAGCTGCGCTGGATGGCGCGGCTGCGCGAGCGCGCGAAATTCCTCCTCGAAAGCGAAATCCCGACGATCCTGACCGGCGACTATAATGTCATCCCGCACGACGACGATGTGTGGGACCCACGTGCGATGGCGACCGATGCGCTGATGCAGCCCGAATCGCGCGACGCTTGGTTCCGCCTGCTCGGTGACGGCTGGACCGACGCGATCCGCAGCCGCCATCCGGCGGGCGGCATCTGGACCTTCTGGGATTATCAGGCGGGCGGGTGGCAGCGCGATCACGGCTTTCGCATCGATCACCTGCTTTTGAGCCCTGCGCTTGCCGACCGGCTGGTCGATGCGGGCGTCGACAAGGATCATCGCGGTCGCGAGAAGGCCAGCGACCACGCGCCGACCTGGGCGGTGCTGGCGTAAATCAAAACTTTGAGTGAAAAATCTGTGAGCTCCCGCGAAGGCGGCAGCCCATCACCAGTCGGTGCTTTATCGAGCCAACCGGAGATGGGTCCCCGCCTTCGCGGGGACACGGCAGGGCTTCGTTCAACGGAGTCCTTCAGGCATTCTTTAACCCTCAGGCCTCAGGATACAGCGTCGACATCACCCGCCCCGGGTCGAGCGCATAATGATGCGCGACCGCGCCCGCGATCACGCTTTCGAGGCTGCGCGTCGGCTTGAGATCGCGGCCTTCATACCGCGCTGCGTTGCCAAGGCCGGGCCAGTCGGCCGACACCTTGCCGCCGTCGTTCAAGCCGCCGCCCAGCAGCATCGCGGTCGATGCGGTGCCATGGTCGGTGCCGCCGGTGCCGTTGACCTCGACCGTGCGGCCGAACTCGGTCGCCACGATGACAAGGGTGTCGCTCCACGCGGACCCCAGCCCGGCTTGGAGCGCGCCGATCAGCTGGTCGAGCCCGCGGAGTTGCGCCGCCAGCCGGCCTCGCTGGCCGCTGTGGGTATCCCAGCCCCCGGTTTCGACCATCATCACGCGCGCGCCATCGGCCGGCAGCATCAGCGATGCCGCCAGCTTGCCGAGGTCGGCGCCATTGCGGCCATTGTTGCCGCCGATGTCGCCCGCCAATTCCTGCGTCTTGATCGCGCTGTCCCACAGCGGATGAAGCAGCGGATCATTGGCGTATAGCGCGGAGAGGCGCGCGATCAGGTCGGCGTCGGCCTGCGGCAGGCGGCTTGGCGCATAGGTGCCGACCTGCACCGAGCCGCGCAGGGCGAGCGGGACCGCCGGGGCAATCGCAATCGCATCGCGTTCGGCGGGGGGGAGAAGGGTCAGCAATCGTCCGATCCAGCCATCGTCGCGGCCATAAGGCCGCGATCCGCCGCCTTCGAGCATATTCTGCCCGTCGAAATGCGATCGGTCGCGATAGGCGGTGGCGATGGCGTGGGCGAAATGCGCCTGTTTTCCCATATATAGTCCCGCGGTGGCGGCCAGCGCGGGGTGCAGCGTGAACATGCCGTCGAGCTTCGCGCCGCCGGCCGTTTCGTCGGCCATCGCGCGGCGTGCGGCGGCCAGCGCGGGGTCGCCCGTCGGTGCGACGATAGCGAGACCGTCGGCGGCGCCGCGCTGGATGATGAAGACAAGGCGTTTCGGCGTGCCCGCGGCGGCATAGGCGAAACCGGGCAATGCCCCCGCGGCGGCGACGGTGATCCCCGACAGGATGATCGAGCGGCGTGAAAGGATCATCGTCTATCTCCGCAGAAAGGTCGGGCTGGCGAATAGCATGGCGATGCCCTGTCCGGGGCTGTCGGCGCGGCCGATGGCTTGGGCGGTTTCGGGGGTTAGCGCGTCGGCGAGGATGAGCGGCGCCAGCACGCGCGCGTCGGCACGGTCGCCGATCCGCCCCGCGACGCGGCTCGCGAGTTCGACGCGCTGCATCAAGGCCGCCGACCCGGCCCAGGTCGCGACCATATCGTCATAGCCCTTGGGCGATCCGGGGCGCCACACCGGCTGGCCGAGCTGGGCGAACATCGCGGCGATATTCTGCCGCTCGCCGAGCGCGGGGTTTTTCAATGCCCGCAACATCGACACCGTCCAGTCCCACGGCGACTTGAACATTGTTGGCGCCGCCGCCCATGGTTCGGGTGACGCGATCAGCGTGCGGTATAGCGAGGGCAGGTCGCCGCCGGTTCTGAGGAAATCGCCCGACAGCCGGTCGACCAGCGCCGCCGGGGGATTGTCGCCCGTGAAATGGCGCGCGAGCTTGATTGCGACATGTTTCGCGGTCGCCGGGTGCACGGCCAAGTCGCGCAACACCGCCTCCGCCTGCTTTTCATCGGGCTGCCCATAGGATTTGCCGAGGATCGTCTGCGGTCCCGGCTGGTGCAGCCGCCCGACGAACAAGGTCTCGCCGGGCCGCGCGTCGGCGGGCATCAGCCGTTGTCCGGCGCCGCGGCCGAGACCCGCAACGGTCAGCCCGGTCAGCGCCTTGGCAAAGCTCGTCACATCGGCTTGCGTGTAACCGGCGCGCACGCCGAGGGTGTGCAGTTCCAATATCTCGCGCGCCAGATTTTCGTTGAGCCCCGGCGCCTGCCGCTTGCCCCGGTTGCGGATGCGCGTCGCAAAGATGCTGTCCGGCCCGAAACTTTGCGCCTGGTCGAGATAGAGCAGCATGGCCGGATGGCGCACCGCGGCGATCAGCAGGTCCGCAAACTTACCCATGACATGCGGGCGGATCGCCGCATTTTCATAATGGCCCGCAAAGCCGACGACCGTCTGCTTGTCCGCGGATATTGCAAAATGATTGGCCCAGAAATGGACCAGCCGTTCGGCAAATGGGGTGGGCGTCGCAATCGCGGCGGCGAGCCGGGCCCCGGCGGCGTCGACATAATGACGGCGGAAACCGGCGCGCGACATCCGACGCATCGCGTCGGGCATGGGGTCGGACATCGCATCCCCGTCGTCGCGCATCGCCGCGGCATTGGCCTCGCGCCGCATCGCCTGTCGTTCGTCCCGATATTCGGCATAGGCGGTGGCAATCGCCTCGCGCCCGGCCAGCGCCGCGAGTGCGGGGGGCGCGGGGTCATAATCGCCGATCTGGCGCGTCAGCCACGCCTTGGGGTCGTCGATCGGCGGATCGTCGAACCGGCGACCCAGGCCGAAGCGGTTGGCGGCAAGATATTGGACTGCCATGACAAAGCCTTTCCGTGCCCCAAACGCACGATGGCGGTCATTTGTCGCAAAGCTGTCCCAGCCGTCAGAGCAATTTGTCGTAAATCTGATACACGCGGTTGACCTTGGCCTCGATCGCATCGGCGACCGCGTTCATCCCCTGATTGTCGTCGAGCACCCAGCCGATATCGCCGCGCTCGGTGCCATAATCGCGCACCGCATCGCGGCGGATATATTCGATCATCATGAACGCCAGCGTGCTCGCCATGCGGCTGTTCTGCAATTTCTTGGCGACCCCCATCAACGGTACGCGCAGGATGCGGCTTTTGGGTTTGCGCAGCCACCACAGCAATCGTGCCCAGTTGAAGGGCAGCAGCGACCCGTCCATGTCGATCAGCAGCTCGTTGATGTTGGGCAGCACGATCATGAAGGCAACGGGCTCGCCATCGACTTCGGCGACGCGGATCAGATCCTCGAACACGATGTCCTTCAGCTTTTTGCCGACATAGGCAATCTCGCTGTCGGTGAGCGGCACGAAACCCCAATTGTCCGACCATGCATCGTTGAGCAGCCCCATGATCAACGCCGCCTCGGCATCGAACCGGCGTTTGTTGACCTTGCGGATGCGGATGCGAGCATTTTTTTCGCCCGCCGCGACGATGCGGTTGACCAGCGGCGGAAAGCCATCGACGATCCCGACGTCATAATTCAGCAGCTGCTTGACCGGACGGTATCCCGCACCCTCGACCCAGCCGCGATACAGCGGGCTGTTGTGCCCCATCATCACCGTCGGCCGGTTGTCGAAGCCTTCGATCAGCAGGCCCGGTTCGTCCCAGATCGAAATGGACAGGGGGCCAAGCGAACGGTGCATACCCTGGGCGCGCAACCAGTCTTCGGCGGCCGCGAACAGCGCCTGGGCGCTTTCCTCATCCTCCGCCTCCAGCAGGCCCCAGTTGCCGGTGCCGGGGCCCATGCCCTGTTCGGCCGGCTGCGCAAGCGCGAGGTCGTCGATATGCGCCGAAATGCGCCCAATCGTCCGCCCGTCGCGGCGCGCCAGGAAAAACCGGGCCTTGCCATGCTCGAACCAGGGGTTCTTGCCGGGGGTCAGCAGGCCGTAAACTTCGCCCTTCAGCGGCGGCACCCATGCCGGATCGCCGCGATTGAGGCGATAGGCAAGCTCGACGAATTCGCGCAGATCGGCCTTGTCCTTGACCGGGTGGATGGTGATCGGGCCGTGCGAATGTCCGCTCATACTGGTTTCCTGAAATGCCGAACCTATATTTGTGGCGACGCATTAGGGCATAGACATGGCGCTGGCGACCCGCTTTCGGCCATTTTGCTGCCACGAAAATATGGTTTTGGAACCGTTATGACGACGATCAATCCCCCCGCCGATCGGGTCGCGACTCCCTTCGCGCCGTCGGCAACCAAGACGCCCAAGTCGGCGATTGCCGACGATATGGCGATGATCCGTGCCGCGTCGGAACTGACGCGCGATCTCGTGCAGCCGTCGCCGCGCATCTATTGGACCGACATGCTGGCGTCGACCTTTGTCGGCTATGCCGGCATCGCGGCGGCGATCCTTGCGCCCTCGACGGCGTGGATGCTGGTTGCCGCGGTCGTGGCCGTCGTCGCGCTTTATCGCGCGGGCAGCTTCATCCACGAGCTCACCCATATTCGCAAAAATGCGCTGCCGGGGTTCCGCCTCGCGTGGAACATCCTCGTCGGCGTGCCGATGCTGATCCCGTCGTTCATGTATGAGGGGATCCACAGCCTGCACCACAACCGCACCAAATATGGCACCGTCGACGATCCCGAATATCTGCCGCTCGCGCTGATGAAGCCGTGGACGGTGCCGCTGTTCGTCATCGCTGCGGCGTTCGCGCCGCTGGCGCTGCTGTTTCGCTATGCGGTGCTGACCCCGCTGTCGTTCCTGATCCCGCCGCTGCGCCGGATCGTCGTCGAACGCTATTCGGGGATGATCATCAACCCGCTGTTCCGCCGCAAGCCGCCCGAGGGCGAGTTCCGCCGCCAATGGGCGTGGCAGGAAGGCGGCGCGTGGGCGTGGTCGAGCCTGTTGATCGCCGCGGGCGTCTTCGGCTGGGTGCCGCTGCGCGCGCTCGTCATCTTTGGCGCGATTGCCGCCGCGACCTTGGTTCTCAACCAGGTCCGCACGCTCGTTGCGCATCTCTGGGAAAATGACGGCGCGGTGCTGACCGTGACCGGCCAGTTCCTCGACAGCGTCAACGTCCCGCCGCCCGGCCTGCTGCCCGAGCTGTGGGCGCCGGTGGGGCTACGCTACCATGCGCTGCATCACTTGCTGCCCGGCGTGCCGTACCATTCGCTCGCCGAGGCGCATCGCCGGTTGAAGGATACGCTGCCCGCGGATTCGCAATATCATGGTGCGAATTACGACAGCCTGCCGAAGCTGGTCGCGAATCTGGTGGCGGGTTCGGCAAAAGGCGCGAGGGCCTGACATCGGACAGATGATAAGCGGCTTTGGGGTGGTGAGTTGACGTTCGCTGGCTGTCTTTCGTCATCCCGGACTTGATCCGGGATCCATAACTGAACCGTCGTCATGGACCCCGGATCAAGTCCGGGGTGACGAGGATGGATAGGTCCGCAACTGGTCGCCAGCCGCCGCTAACGATCGCTATTCCTCGGTCCTGATCAAGATCATCTCGCCGATCAGCGCGAACAATATGAACGGCCCCCACGCCGCCAGAAATGGCGAGTACGCCCCCAGATCGCCCATCGCGAGGGCGAAATTGTCGGCGACGAAATAGGCGAAGCCGAGGCCCATGCCGAGGATCGCGCGGATGAACAGCTTGCCCGATCGAGCGAGGCCGAACGCGGCGACGGCGCCGAGCAGCGGCATCAATATCGCCGACAGCGGTCCCGAAATCTTGTGCCACAGCACGCCCTTCAGCGCGCCGACCGGACGCCCCGCTGCCTCGAGATCGGCGATCGCCGATTGCAGCTCCCAAAAAGGCAGCGCGTCGCCGTCGACCTGCGCCAGCGTGAACTGGTCGGGGCGGACATTTTTCGCCGCGACGATCGTGCCGAGCGGTTCGAGCGTCCCCGACCGGCGGATGAAGCGCCGCGCATTGGTCATTTCCCAACCGCCGCCCGCCACCGCGCGTGCGCTGTCGGCCGACAGCATCGATGACAAGACGCCGCCGGTGCGTTCATAGATGGTGACATAGCCCAGCGTGATCACCGGCCCGCTGGTATCGACCGTCGCCGCATTGATCAGGTCGTCGCCGTCGCGGACCCAGATATTGGTACGGATGCCGCTGTCTTTCGGCACCTTTTTATATTCGACCTTTTGCCAGGCGCTGAGCGCCGCGGTCGAACGTGTGACGATGCGTTCGTTGAAGGCAAAGCTGACCCCGGCGACGAGCAGCGCGGCAAGGAACAGCGGCGCCAGCACCTGGTGCGCCGACATGCCCGACGCCTTCATCGCGACGACCTCGCTGTTCTGATTGAGCGTGATGAGGGTCAGGATCGTCCCGAGCAGCACCGAAAAGGGCAGGAAGGTCTCGATGATCTGCGGCAGCCGCATCCCGACATAGCGCCAGACGTCCGAGTCGCTGTTGCCCGCGACCGCCAGGATCTTGCCACTTTCGCCTAACAGGTCGAGCGTCTGGAGGATCAGCACCAGCGCAAAGAGGATCGAAAAGGAGCGGACGAGGAACAGGCGGCCGACATAGAGCGCCATCGTCCGCGACGGGAAAAAGTGGAGCTGGTGCATTTAGGTCAGGCTCTCCGCCGTCCGCGGCTTGCGCTGGAACATCGTGAGCATCCCCCGGATCTTCTGCGCCGCCTTGGCCGCGACGCGCTCTAGAGCGCCGATCGGCTGGCCGCCGGGGACATGCGCGACGACATAATACATCCAGATCGCCAGCGCCGCGAATAACAGGAACGGCACCCACAGCGCGATCAGCGGATCGACAACGCCGCGCGCGCCCATGTCTTCGGCATATTGGTTGATCTTGTGCTGGGTCACCAGCAGCACGATCGACAGGAAGACGCCGAGCGACGATGTCGACCGCTTTGGCGGGATCGCCAGCGCGACCGCGATCAGCGGGATGAGGAACATCGACATGACCTCGACAATGCGGAAGTGAAAATTCGCGCGCGATTCGAGCCGCGTCTGCACCGACTGGTTCTGGTCCTTGCCCGCGACGAACAGCTCCGGGATCGTCATTTCGCGGTCGGCACCGCCGCGCAGGCGAAACGCCTCGATCTTGGGCAGCGGGATCGGCAGGTCGTGATTGTCAAAAGTCAGCACGCGCGGAACGGGGAATTTCGGCGATTCATGGATCAGCACGCCCTGCGACAGGCGCAGGATGATCGTGTTCGGATCGTCGGTCGCCAGAAACTGCCCGCGCGCCGCGGTCGCCGACACGCGTTGCCCGTCCCTCTGCTCGCCGCGGACGAAAATGCCGCGCAAGCTGCGCCCGTCGTTGTAGCTCTCCTCGATCCGCAGCGTCATGCGGTCACCCAATTTGGTGAATTCGCCGACCTTGATCGACGCGCCGAGCGCACCCGATCGCAGCTCGAACTGCAATCCTTCATAAGCGTAGCGGGCGACCGGCTGGATAAAGCCGACGATCGCCAGATTGAGCGCCGCCAGCGCGATCGCATAGGCAAAGGGGATACGCATCAGCCGCCCGAAGCTCATCCCCACGCCCTTCAGCACGTCGAGCTCGCTGGTCGTCGCAAGTTTCCGAAAAGCCAGCAAAATTCCCAGCATCAGCCCGATAGGGATGCCCAGCGAAAGATATTCGGGGATCAGGTTGGCGAGCATCCGCCACACGACGCTGACCGGGCCGCCCTCGGTCGCCACAAAATCGAACAGCCGCAGCATCTTTTCGAGCACGAGTAACATTGCCGACAGCACCAGCGTGCCGAGCATCGGGAAGAAAATGAGCCGCGCGATGTAGCGGTCGATGGCAGGAAGCTTATTCAATCTTTGGTCGCCCCATCACCATGATTTGGCCGCAGTTGTTTCCGATATGCCGATTCAAGGGCGACAGGGACCCATATCAGCGCGCGTTTTCCGTTCGCCGATATGGCTATAGCCTCTGGAGGTTTTGAGGTCATGTCGAAATTTATATCCGCCCTGCTTGGTGTTTCGTTGCTCGCGTTCGCGGCGACGGCACAGGCGGAAGGCCGGGTCATCTCGAACGATCTGTCGAAGTGCAGAAGCGGTCCGTCGACGCTGGTGCAGATCAGCGGCGTCAAGGCGTCGACCGGCAAGATTCGCGTGCAAAGCTATCGCGGCACGTCGGCCGACTGGCTGACCAAGGGGCGCTGGCTGGCCCGCGTCGAAGTGCCGGCGCGCGCCGGATCGATGACGGTCTGCGTCCCGCTGCCCGAAGCGGGCGTCTATGGCATCGCGGTGCGCCACGACGTCAATGGCAACGGCAAGACCGACATCAGCAAGGATGGCGGCGGGATGTCCAACAATCCCAGCATCAACATCTTTAACCTCGGCAAGCCGAGCTACAAGAAGACAGCCTTTTCGGTTGGAGACGCGCCCAGGACGATCTCCATTTCGATGAAATATATGTAACGGCAGATGGCAAGCGTCGCGCTCCTTTCGAATCCTCGCTCGACGGGCAATCGCTCGCTGTTGCCGCGGGTTCGCGAATATTGCGCGGCGCACCCCGATATTTTTCATTACGAGGTCGAAGACGTCGACCAGATCGAAAAGGCCATCCGTACCATGGCGATGGTCGGGCCGCGAGTCGTGGTCATCAACGGCGGCGACGGGACGGTGCAGGCGGCGTTGACCGAAATCTATTCGGGCGGCCATTTCGGCGGTTCACCGCCGCCGGTCGCGGTGCTTCCGAATGGCAAGACGAACCTTATCGCGCTCGATCTCGGCGCCGCGGGCGACCCGATCAAGGCGTTGCAGCGGGTGATCGACCTGGTCGAAACCGGCCGGCTCGAAGATCATGTGATCGAACGCCAGCTCATCTCGCTCGACAGCGGCGGCGACACGCGGCCGGTGCTCGGCATGTTCCTCGGCGGCGCCTATCTTGCCGACGTGATGCTCTATTGCCGCAACCGCATCTACCCGCTTGGCCTGCCGAATGGGGTTTCGCATTTTCTGGCGGCGATCCTGGGCCTGTTCGCCATGTTGTTCGGGCTGGGCGGGGGGCGCCTGCCGCCGAAACCCGAACCGATGACCGTGTCGCTGATCCGCCAGGGTGAATATAAGGGCAAATTCTCGCTCTTGATCGTGACAACGCTCGAAAAGCTGCTGCTCAGCATTCGCACCAACGATAATGCGGGGGAGAGCGGGCAGATGAAATTGCTCGCGGTCGAGCGCGGTCTCGGCGCGCTGGTGCGTATGCTTGGCGCGACGTGGCGCGGAACGCTGGGACAGCGCCAGCTCGAAGGCGTGCATTTCCAGCAGGGCGACGAAATCCGTATCGAGGGCGATCGGTCGAACGTCATCCTCGACGGCGAAATCTTCCAGGCGAAAAACGGCATGCCGATCATCCTGACGTCGACGCAGCCGGTTCCGTTCCTGCGCCTCGCTGCCTGAGCGCCGCGTGACCGCCATCGCCGACCTTGTCCGCGAAGAAGTCGCGATCCCGGTCGACCCGCGCGTCGGCGCGATGGCCGCGGCGATCGCGGCGCAATATCCGGGCAGCGCGCGCGCCGTGTTTTTTTACGGCAGCTGCCTTCGGATGAGCGAGCTCGACGGGCTGATGCTCGATTTCTACCTGATCGTGTCCGACTATGGCGATGCCTATCCGAAACGCTGGATGGCGGTCGCCAACCGGCTGATCCCGCCGAATGTCTTTCCGTTCCAGCACGGCGGCCTGATCGCCAAATATGCCGTGCTCAGTGAAGCCGACTTTCACCGCCTGAATGGGCCGGAGACGCGCAATGTGTCGGTGTGGGCGCGCTTTGCCCAGCCGTCGCGGCTGGTGTGGGCGGTCGACGATACGGCGCGCGATCGCGCGATCGCTGCGGTATCGCGCGCGGCCCCGACGTTGCTGGCGGCGGCCGGGTCGATCGCTGGCGAGGCACCGCTCGACTGGTGGCGGCGTGCCTTTTCGCTGACCTATTCGGTCGAACTGCGCGCCGAACGGACCAGCCGCGCGCAGTCGGTGGTCGATGCCGATGCCGAACGTTACGAACGCTTCAGCCTTCCCGCGATCGCGGCCATCCCCTCCGGCACACGCAGCGGCGGCTGGGCGCGGCGACGGATCGAGGGCAAGGCGCTCAGCATCGCGCGGCTGGGCAAGGCCAGCCTGACCTATGCCGATGGGATCGATTATCTGGCGTGGAAGATCAATCGACACGCGGGAACGCAGATCGAAATCAAGCCGTGGCAACGTCGCTGGCCGTTGGTTGCTGCGCTGACGCTGGTGCCGCGCCTGATCAAAGGCGGCGCGATCCGCTGAATCCGGTGCTCAGTTCGCGAGCCGCTGCCCCTCGGGCCGATTGTCGCCGCTGCGCCGGATCGCCTGATCGAGCGCGCTGAGCGTGAAGGGTTTGCGCAGCACGTCATGGTCGCCAAAGGCGGCGTCTTCGCTGGCGTCGCCGGCATAGCCGGTCACGAACAAGACCGACAGTTCGGGCCAACGCTGCTTCAGCTGCGCGACCATTTCAGGGCCGGTGAGCTCGGGCATCAGCACGTCGGACAGGATCAGGTCGAACCCACCCTGCCCCTGGGCAAGCTGCCCTTCGACCAGCGCCTCGGCCTCCAGCGGGTTACCGCATGCGACGGCGGTATGGCCGAGTTCGCTGACCGCGTCGACGGTCGCTGCGAGCACGCGCGCATCATCTTCGACCACCAGGATGCTGAGCGCGTCGGCGGGCGTGTCCGACCCGCTATTGTCGCCGGGCAAAGTTTCGATTTCGGCCGCGGCTTGCGGCTGTGCGACGGGCAGCAGCATCGCGACGCTCGTGCCTTCGCCCTCGTTCGACGCGACCTGCACCTCGCCGCCCGATTGGCGGCAAAAGGCAAAGACCTGGCTCATGCCAAGGCCCGTTCCCTGACCAGCGGGCTTGGTCGTGTAAAAGGGGTCGAAGATGCGTTCGAGCACTTGGGGCGACATGCCGCACCCGGTGTCGATCACCTGGACGGCCAGCGCCGCCGACCGATCGCCATCGTCCAGTGTCCGAATCGTCAGCAAACCATGGCCGTTCATTGCATCGCGGGCATTCACCGCAAGGTTGAGCAGCGCGTTCTCGAACTGCTGCCGGTCGATCCAGCAAGCGAGATCGCCGGCGTTGAGGTCGAGCGTCAGCGCGATGCGATCGCCGATCGTGCGTTCGATAAGCTGCGCGAAACTTGCGATGCACTCGTCGATTGGCGTCATTTCGGGGCGTGCCGGTTCGGACCGCGCAAAGGTCAGTAGCCGCCGGGTCAGGTCGGCGGCGCGGTTCGCCCCGTCGAGCGCGTTGGCAAGGTGGCGCTGCGCCTTTTCGGGTTTACCCGGCAGCCAGCGTTGCGCCAGTTCGAGCCCGCCAACGACGACCGCCAGCATATTGTTGAAATCATGTGCAATGCCGCCGGTCAATTGTCCGACCGCTTCCATCTTTTGCGCTTGCCGCAGTTGCGCCTCGGCGGCCTCTCGCTCGGTCATCTCGCTGCGCAGCGCATCGTTGGCCTGCGCCAGTTCGGCGGTCCGTTCCTCGACCGCGGTTTCGAGCTGCATAGCACGATCGCTCTCGACCAGCTGTTCGCGCCGCGCCAGGCGCCGCTCGCCTTCGGCGCGGATCAGCGAGAAGGTAGCGCCGATCGCGATGACCGCAGCGGCTGCGCCCAGCAGCGAAAAGAGGAGGATGGCCTGGTTGAGGTTGGCACGGTCGCCAGCGGTCAGGCGGTTGCGGTCGCGGAGCAGCGCGCGCTCGTTGGCGATAATCTCGCTCAGCAGCTTGTCGATCCGGCCGAGCCCCTCGCCCTTGCCGGCGGCATAGAATTTCGAGATTGCGGCGACGGTCTGGTTATAATTGGCGCTGAGCGCGGCATCGCCGAGTTGCGCGCCGCGGCTGTCCATTTCGCGCGTCAGCTGTTCGACCAGCGCCATCTGTTTCGGATTGTCACGAACGTTGCGGCGCAGTTGCGCCAGGAACTGCCGCGCGCGGCCCCATTGATATTCATAGACGCGCCCGTCCTCCTTCTGGAGTCCGACGGCAAAGCGGCCGAGCGCCGCTTCGGCGCGCGCGATCGCGGCATCGACCGACCGCGTCTGTGAAATGACCTCCATGCTCTGCGTCTGCCAGCCGAGCGAGCGGTCGTAATTGTCGTTGGCGCGCGCGAGCAGCACGACGAGCGCCCCGACGACGCCGGTCAGGATCGCGCCGAGGACGATCGTCGACCAGAAGCGAATACGCTCCCGCCGACCATCGTTTTCGCTATCAATATCCCTCTCGAACACGCGCATCTCTTACCGGAGGAGCGCGGCGCCGCAAAGCGCCGAAGCCCCTGTCTCAACGCCGCCGCTTCAACTCGCCCCGAAAAGGAATCCGCTGGTCGGGCGGGATGCTCGGTTCAGCCGATAATCCCGGCGCGCTTGCCCGCGCGATCGAAGCGCGCGAGAATTTCGGTAACCTGCTCGCCGCTATGCTCCGCGCACAGCGAACAGCGCAGCAAGGTCATGCCCGCGGGGGTGGCCGGCGGCCGGGCCAGGTTCACATACAGCCCTTCCTCGAGCAGCGCCTCCCACATCATCGCCCCGCGTTCCAGGTCGGGCATGATCACCGCGATGATGGCCGACTGCGGCTCGTCGGTGCCGAGCGTAAAGCCCAGGTCGCGGAGGCCTTTGTGTAGTTTTTTGGAGTTTTCCCACAGGTGCGCGCGCTTGTTCGATCCGTGCATCAGCTTGCGGATGCTGGTCGCCGCGGTCGCGACGACGCTCGGCGGCAGCGACGCGGTGAAGACATAGGGACGGCAAACGAGCCGCAATATCTCGAACTTCGGGTGGTTCGACACGCAGAAGCCACCGACCGTGCCGACGCTCTTGCTGAAGGTGCCGATAATGAAGTCGACATCGTCCAGCACGCCCTGCGCCTCGGCGACGCCGCGGCCATGTTCGCCGATGAAGCCCATCGAATGCGCCTCGTCGACCAGCACCATCGCGCCATTTTCTTTCGAGACCCGGATCATCTCCTTGAGCGGCGCGATGTCGCCGAGCATCGAGTAGACACCTTCGAGCACGACGAGCTTGCCGGCTTCGGGCGGCAGGCGCTTGAGCCGTTTTTCGAGTGCTTCGACATCATTATGGCGGAAGGCGACGATTTCGGCGTCGCCCATCTTGCACCCGTCATAGATCGACGCATGGCTGTCGATGTCGAGGATGACATAATCGCCCTTGCCCGCGATCGTCGAAATGATGCCGAG